>Ga0160429_1001153_pt1 | contig 15500 bp, 12 predicted proteins | sample SolpanmetagenomR_FD_108199 | JGI IMG/M metagenome (GOLD analysis project Ga0160429, IMG submission 108199) | Solar panel surface microbial communities from Lawrence Berkeley National Laboratory, California, USA - R | ecosystem: Engineered > Built environment > Solar panel > Unclassified ...
GCGGGTCTTATGTACGCAAAATTTACCCGTTTGCCGGACCACTTCCTGCGGCACGCGCACCTCAATGCCGTAAAGTGTCGCCATTTTCGTTACGAATTCGCCGCGAAATCCGCCATCGATAAACAGGATTTACTGGCAAGGTTAACGTAGTAGGCCTAGGAATCCAAAGCCAACTACCTCCCCAACCCGATATATTGGCACTAGGTGAGAAGAAAGTAAGGGTCCGGGCACTCAGCCCAACCCCTTACCAACTGCCGGAACAGGCCCGGGGACTACCCCAACGCGCTGGTAGCAGTAACACCGTTGCCCTACCTACTCCTTCCCCATGACTAACTGGCTACCCCTGGCCCTACTCACGGCCCTGTGCCTGGCGGGCTACAATTTCTTTATCAAGCTAGCCGCCGAGCATGTACCGCCGGCGGTGGGCGCGGTGGTCTTGCAGCTAGTGGCGGCCGGGCTGGGCGCCGCGTGGCTCGTGCACCTCAAGCTGCTGGGGCAGCCACTGGCCGTGTCGGGCCGGGGACTGGGGCTAGCGGCGCTGGCCGGCCTGAGCGTGGGGCTAGCCGAAATCCTGACGTTCGTAGTGTTCAGCCGCGGGGTGCCGGCCGCAGTGGGTACGCCCGTAATTGTAGGGAGCTCGGTGCTGCTGGCAGCGCTGCTGGGCCTGGCCGTGCTGCGCGAAACCCTAACGCTCAGCCAGCTCGGCGGCCTGGGGCTGATTGTGGCCGGCATCGGGCTGCTGGCGCGGGGCAGCCACTAAGGCAAGCGCACCAGCGGCTGAGTAGGCGACACCGGGATAACCACCAGCTGCGCGCTACGGTAGCGCACCGGCTGCCTGGGCCGCGGGGGCATGGGCTCAGATTTGAGGACTTCTACTTCGCCCCTAGTAGTGAGCACGGCCCGGGGAACGTCATCCACTACCAGCAGTGGCAACGGCACCTGGCCCGCACTCAGCGCGTAGTGCTGCCAGAAAATGGCGTAGGCCCGGGGCTCGACCCACACGCGGCGCAGCGGCTGCGTGCGCAGCCAGGCGTAGTCGCGCCGCAAGCCGGTTTGCTCGGCGGTTTTCAGGGTAATAATCACCTGCTCGCGGGCCAGGCGGTAGCCTCCGTAAGCGGTCAGCAACATCCCCACTCCGAGCGCCGGCTGCCACCGGGCACTGTGCGCGCAAAAATTGGCTAGCCCCGGCCGCCACCGCGCCAGCAGGGCCTGGCCACTCAGCAGCACCAACAGAAAAAACGCCAGCAGCACCGGCAGCAGCGTACGAGCCGGCGGATACACGCCTTGCAGCGCGGCCACCGGCAGCCATACTCCCAGCTGGGCGTAGGCTAGCCAGGCCAGCCGCCGGGTAGTAGCTGGCAGGCGGCCCAGACGCAAAGCCACCGGAGCTAGCGCGAGCAGCAGCACGTAAGCCGCCGCGCTCAGGCCCGGCTGGCCCAGCAGCTCGGCCGCCGTGATGACCAGGAAAGGCCCAAAGCCCGCCCGAAATTCCGCCCACTCGTGCCGCGCCACGTAGCGATTGGCCAGCAGTGCCGGCCAGCCCGACACTGCTCCTACCGGGGCATACAGCACCGCCACCACCGCCCCGATGCCACCAGCTACTACTAGCAAATAACTCAGCTGGCGCCAACGCACGCGGCGCGGCTGCTGCCCAAACCCCACCAGCAGCCCCAGCCCCAGCCCCAGCAGCACGTACAGGTGCGAGGGCACGGCGTAGAGCCCCCCCACGCCGCTGAGCCCAAACACCCCCCAGGCCAGCCGGCGGCGCGCCGGCGGCAAGCCCCCGGGACGCAGCAGCTCCAAGGCAGCAAACAGCCCCGCCAATGCCGCCGGCAGCGCCCAGGCGTAGCCCCGGCCCGCCACGGCGTAGTACACGACCAGCGGCGAAAGACTAAACCACCCCAGCGCCAGCGTAGCCACCCCAAAGCGCAGGTAGCGCAGCAGCAGCGCGTAGGTAAGCGGCAGGCCCAGCAAACCCAGCAGCGTGGGTAATAGCCGAAGCGCCAGCGCGGGGGACGCTTGCGGGAGTATTCCATGCACCGCGCCCACCAGCAGGTTAGGCAGCAGGTGGTTGTTGGGGAAAGGATAGTAACTGGCCGTCACGGCCGGACCGGGCAGCACCGAGTAGTCGTAGGAAGCTATTTCGTCGAGGCTCAGTGGGTACCAGCCGGCGTAGTAGAGCCGGGCCACCACGACAGCTAGCCCCACCCCTGCCGCGAGCAGCCACTGGGGCGTTGAAAGTTGCCGCAGGGGGCGCCAAAGTCCCCGCCAGGCACCAACTCCCCGCGCTCGCCAAGTAGCGCGCTGGGGCCGGAGGCTGCGCCTACGCAGCCCCAGCAGCCCGGCCCCCGCTAGCAGGGCCACCGTGCTGAGCCCCAGCCGCAAAGCCAGGTAGCGACCCGGTGTGAGCGGTAACGCTAGCGCGCCGCCGTAGAGCCCAAAATTGGGCTGGGCCACACGGGCTGCCAACCCAGCGTAGGCAGTCAGCCCGAAGCCCACGGCCAACGGCAGGCTGGCCAGCAGCAGCAAAACCAGGAAAAAACGAAGCAGAAAACGCATGACGTGGCGACAGCCCCTAGTAACATAGTAACACCGAAAAAAATTACCCCTTACGCCAGCTGCTCACCAGACCTCAAAAATAGCTAGCTCCGCATTTTGAAAAGCGGGGGGGGCCGCGGTGAGTGGGAAGCCCGGCAGCGGGGCGGCGCCGGGCACGTACACCAGGTAGCGGTAGCGGACGCGGGGCCGGGGCCGCTCGTCGAACTGCCAGGCCTCTCCCACCCGCTCTGAGTGGGCGTAGAAGCGCAGCAGCACGCGCTGTTGCAGGCCGGGCACCAGCACTGGGCCGGCTGGCCGGCTGGCCAGCCAGGCAAACCCAGCGTGGGGCGCCGCCCAGGCGGCCCGCCGCACGGCATTGTAGCGCTGAAATAGCCCCACCTCAGCCAACGCAAACCCTAGCCCGGCCGCCACAAGCGCCGGCCGCACCCAGCGCCGCCCCGGCCGGCGCCAAAGCCAGTCGGCCCCTACCGCGGCCAGCACAAACCCGAACTGGGCTTTGTAAAGCAGCGTACGCTCGGGAGCCGGCACCCGCTGCGCGAGCACCAACGCGTAGGGCAGCCCCGCAAACCACAGCGCCGCTCCTCCCAAGCCACTCACCAGCCGGCCCTCTTCGGCCGGTAGCGCGCCGGCCCGTGCCCGCCACCACAGCCACCCAAACAAGGCCAGCCCCGCGAGCGTACCCACCGCACCCACTAGCCGCTGCCCGGCTAGCCAGCCCTCCGTTTGCCACAGATAAACCGGCAACTGCCGGCAGAACTCGCCCAGGCCAACGGCCGTCACGTACTCGTTGTGCAGCAGCAGCGCGGGGCCCGAAATAAGCAGCAATGGCGCGTAGAGGCCCGCCGCTCCGAGCAGCGTCAGGCCACCCGCCAGCCCCGTGGGCACCAGTCCCACACCAGCGTTTCGCCGCCCGGCAGCCAGGCCCAGCCAGCCGTAGACGGAGAATAGAAAGTAGCCAAAAGTGGGCACGGTATACAGGCCCACGGCCCCGCCCAGCACCAGGCCCAGCCAGGCTACTCGGGCATAGCCCGCCGGGGCAGGCCCGGCCGCGGTGAGGGTGCGGGTGAGCACAAGCCCCCCAAAAAAGCCTACCGCCGCCAGGTCGATGAGCAGCCAGTAGCCCCGGCCCGCCGCCGCGTGGTAGAGGCTCAGGAGCAGTACGCCAAACCCCACCACGGCCCCCAGCGCCACCCGAAAATTACCCCAACGAAGCAAACCCAGCAGCCACAGCCCGCTGCCCAGCGTGCTCAGCAGCAGCACTGGCAGGCGCATGCTCCACCAAAAGCCGGGATAAACCTGGTAAAACCCCCAGGCCAGGGTGTTGAAAAACACGTGGTTATTGGGCATGGGATAGCAGGCGCTCAGCCCCAGCAGCCGCGCCCGCACAAACACCTCGAAGGAAATGGCATCGTCGTAGGGCTCACTTTCGATGCTGTAGTACACCCGCAGCGCAGTCAGCGCCAGCAGCAACGCCCCCGCCAGGCGGCGCTGCCGGGGTAGCAAGGCCCGCCAGCTAGCCTTTACCCCCCGCCCTAGCCTAGTGAGCTCCCTCCCCAGAGCGCGCCACTCGCGACGGCCCGCCCGGCTCACCGATAGCCCCGCCCCCACTAGCCCCAGACTTAGCGCCAGCCCGGCCAGGCCCGTGCGCAGCCCCAGAAACTCGGCCTCGGTATAGGCTCGCGGGTGCCAGTGGTGGTAAAACTGCCGCAGCGCCGCCGCCTCGGGCCAGCTGGCCGTGGCCAGCACCAGGGCCGAGTAGCCCGCGCAGCCCGCCAGCAGCCCCAGGCTCAGCAGCCCCCAAAAAAGCGCGCCCGGCGCCGGCTCCTGGGGCTGGCTCACCAGCTTATTTGTCCTAGCCGGGCCAGCTCGGCCCACACGCGGTGCGTGGGCAGGCCCATCACGTTGAAGTACGAACCTTCGAGCCGCTCGATGCCCACCAGGCCCAGCCAATCCTGGGCGCCGTAGGCCCCGGCCTTGTCGAAGGGCTGGTAAGTCGCCACGTAAAACGCGATTTCTTCGGCGCTCAGGGCGCGGAAGTGCACGGTGGTTTCGTCGGCAAACACGACCGGCGGGCGCCCGTCGCCGGGCAGCAGACACACGCCCGTGTACACCTGGTGAGCGCGGCCCTGCAAGCGGGCGAGCATGGCACGGGCCGCGGCCGCATCGGCGGGCTTGTTGAGCACGTCGTCGCCCAGGCACACAATGGTATCGGCCGTGAGCAGCAGCTCGTCGGGGGCCAGGTCGGGGCAATAGGCCTCGGCCTTGTGGCGGGCCAGGTACTCGGCCACGGCCGCCCGGCGCAGGTGCGGCGGAAAGCTTTCGTCGACGTCGCGCAGCCGAATTTCGTAGGCCAGGCCCAGGTCGGTAAGCAGCTGGCGGCGGCGCGGCGAACCGGAAGCCAGGATTAGTTTTAATGCAGACATACGGACACTACCGCGGCTAGCCGCCGCTTAATCTTGAGTTACTTTACTTTACAAAAAAGTATTCGCGCGGGCCCGTTTCGCGGGCCTGCTGCTTACTCGGAGGAATCGTCATAGAAAACGCGATCAAACACCGAGGGCGCGTCGGCCAGGCTCGAAAACAAGAGCCCGCCCAGCGTTTTGGGGTAAAAGAAGGTCGATTTGGCCGGCATCACGGCCCCGGCGTGGCACACGGCCTCGACCTGCGCCATCGTCACTTCATTGGTGATAAAGGCGGCGCGGGCCTCGCCGCGGTCTACCCGCTGGAGGCATTCGGCCAGGCCCCGCACGTAGGCCAGCGCCGGGCTTGCGCGCTGGGCGTCGGCGTCGCCCAGGCCCAGGGCTTGTTCGAAGGCGAAATAGTGCAGCACCGTCAGGTCGAGGTCCTTGACGGCGGGGCCCGTATCCCAGGCCAGCTGGGCGTGCACCTCGGGGCGCAGACGCAGCTTGTAGGCGGCCCCGCCGGGCAGGTAAAGCCCGAAAGCCCAGCGCCGGCCCGCAATCACCTCGGGCAAATCCTGGGCTTCGGCCTGGGGCTGCACCGTGAAGTAGGGCGCCAGGCGGGCGAGCAGCTCCGCATCGCTCAGGTCTTGGGGCAGCGCTAGCAGCAGGCGGTGGGTGGGCAGGATGCGCAAATCGTCGCTGGCCGCGTTGGTGAGGTACATGAGATGATAGTGCCAGGGCTCGTGGCCGGTGCTGCCAGCCGGGCCGGCCGCGAGCTGCCGGGCCTGGCGGTAGGCAAGCGAGCCCTCGTAGCGGTGGTGGCCGTCGGCCAAAATGACCGGCCGGCTCGCCAGCACCCGTTGAAACTGCCGGATGGCGGCCACGTCCTGCACCACGGCCAGCACGTCGCGCGCGCCCTGGTAGTCTTCCTCAGTCTGGCAGAGCGGGTCCTGAATGGCTTCGTCCATGAGCTGCTCCAGCGCAAAGTCGGCGTCGTGGTAGAGGCCGTGGGTGGCGCTGGTTTGGAATTGCAGCGCGGCCAGCAGCTCGGCGCGGTCGTTGACGGCGGCGGGCAGGGTATTCTCGTGGCGCAGCACCACGGGTTCTTCCCAAGCCGTGGCCCGAATGTGGCACATAAAGCCCTTGCGGCAGTACTCGCGCGCCGCGCCCGGCAGCCGAAAATACTGGTAGTAGACGTAAATGCCGGGCAGCTCATCCTGCCGCAGCACGCCGGCCGCCTGCCACTGCGCCAGCCGCTGGACCGCCGCCGCGGCCGGCGCCAGCCCAGCTTCAGAGCGGGGCACCGAAAGGTGAATCGAGTTGAGCGGCTGCCGGTAAAGCGCCTCACGCTGCCGCGCGGTCACCACGTCGAACAGCGGCGATACCACGTCGTCAATCTCAGCACTCAGGGCAGGGTTGTAGCGCCAGCCGCGCACGGGTTGAATCTCAGCCAAAGGATTTCAATTATCAGTGATCAATGAGCAATTATCAGTGATCAATGAGCAATTATCAGTGATCAATGAGCAATTATCAGTGATCAACCATCAATTATCAGCTTCCTACCAAGACCACGCCTTTACCGAGCCGAATGATAGCTGTTAAAATGATACTTGATAATTGATCACTGCTAATTGAATTCACGGGGCCAGGCGGGTGATTTTCCAGCCTTCCCCGGCCCGCTCGTACACCAGGCGGTCGTGCAGGCGGCTGGGGCGGCCCTGCCAAAACTCCAGGCGCGTGGGGCGCAGCACGTAGCCACCCCAGTGCGGGGGCCGGGGCAGCGGGTTTTGGTCGGCAAACTGGCTTTCTACGGCGTGCTCGCGGGCTTCGAGCTCTTCGCGGCTCCCGATAACGGCACTCTGGGGCGAGGCCCAGGCCCCGACCTGGCTGCTGCGCGGCCGGCGCTGGAAATACTCGGTCGAGACGTCGGCTGGCGCTTTTTCAACCCAGCCCTCCACCCGCACCTGGCGCTCGAGGCCAGGCCAGAAAAAGTTGAGCGCCGCCCGGGGCTGGCCCGCCAGCTCGTGGCCCTTGCGCGAGTCGTAGTTGGTGTAAAACAGGAAGCCCGCGTCGGCGGGCAGGCCCTTGAGCAGCAGCACCCGCTGGCTGGGCTGGCCGGTGGCGACCTCGACGGTAGCCAGCGTGAGAGCGGCCGGCTCGGGCAGCTGCGCGGCCACGGCCTCGTCGAGCCACTGCCGAAACTGACGCACCGCATCGGGCAGCACATCGGCCTCGCTCAGGGTGCGCTGGGTATAGCTCTGGCGCAAGTCGGCTAGTTCGGAATCAGTCATTTTTAATGAGTAACAAAATAGAGGTGCGAAGGATACCTGAGGAGTTAACAGAAAGCTTAATGCGGTTGGTTGGGTTGTTCCCTGGGCATTCACCTAGCCCTACCAACTACCGCCATTAATCATTTCCCCGGCTGCCATTCGTAGAGCGACCAGCTGCCCTGGTGGCGCAGACGGCGCATGTGCTGCTCGCGAATGAAGTCGGGCACGCGGGTAAACAGGGCCAATACCTCGGGGCGGTCCTTGAGCTGGTCGCGGTAGAAATTGTTGCGCCCATCGTAGTATGCCGTATCCAGAAACACGAGAATGGGCCGCTGGTCGAGGCGGGCGAGCAGCGCCGGATCGGGGCCACCGGGCCGAAACATCGACTGTAGCTCGGCGGCCTGGTAACCGGGGATGCGGGCCGATTTGTTCGACATCAGCGGCAGGCCCGTGAGCAGGCCCAGCTGGTAGCCGTTGTTGCAGTGCGGGTCGTCGGGGTCGACGCCCAGGTAAGGCGGGTCATCAACTTTGGAGCCCTGGTGCCAGTAGGGCAGCGGCAAAATAGCCTGGTAGCGACCGGGCTCGGGCAGCGCGCCCAGCAGCGCGCGCACGGGCGCCGTGGCGGGCGCGCCGAGTAGGTTATCGCGCTGCGAATTGTCACGGTAATGCTTGCTGGCATGAAGGGCATCGACCACGGCCAGCGCCGCCAGCAGCCCCCACAGCACCTGTAAGCCGCGCCGGCCACTGGCCCCCGCCTGCCGCCAGGCCAGGCCCGCGTACCAGCCGAAGCCCAGCACCAGCGCCCACCAAAACGGCCACACGAAGCGCCCCAGCGCCCGAAACTGCGTGATGCGCACCGTGAGCTTGTGCAGCCACAAAAACGGGTTCAGGTAATTGTGCAGGATGTAGCTGTCGTTGTCGAAGTGAATTTCCTCACCCAGCGAAACCAGCAGCAGCGGCAGCGCCGCCAGCAGCAGCAAGCCCAGAAAATCGCGGCTGCCATCGGCCGGGGCCGGCAGCGTGGGGAGCAGCGCGGGGCTAGCCAGCCCTGCCCGCCGGCGCCACCAGCGGATGCTAGCCAGCACCGCTACCGTCACCAGGCCGTAGAGCACAAACGCCCCGAGGTAGGAATTGGACTCGTAGGGCACGTAGGCGGTGCGCTCGAGCAGGAAATGGATTTTGTTGAAATCGTAGCTCTTAAAGAGCGTCGTGAACTGAAATTTCCACTCGCTCCAGTCGTAGCCGTCGGCCCCGGCCGGCCGCTCGCTGGCCCGCTTGTCCAAAATTTGCAACACCCCGAAGGTGAGCCCGAACGTAGCGGCCAGCACCGCCGCCGCCCAGCTAGCCAGGCGCCGCCAGGGCCGGCCCGCCAGCGCCTCGCGCCCTAGCCACACCCCCAGGAAGCCACTCACCCACAGGCCCGTTACGCCCAGGTAGTAGAAGTGCACCCAGCTGGCCGCCACCAGCGCCGCGCCCAGCCCCAGCCACCAGCGGGCCAGCGGCCGGCCGGCCCGCCAGGCGCCGTACAGCCCTTGCAGCACCCAAAGGGGCCCCAGCACCGCCGGCGTAAACGCCAGCGCCAGGTGGCCCACGCCCACGCGCGAGGTTTGGGGGCCTAGCCAAGGCATCGCTACGCTCAACAGCAGCGCTAGCCAGCCCGGCAAGCCCAGCCGCCGCCAGATACTCAGCAGCAGCACCGTGCTAGCTACTAGGCCCGCCAGGATAAAGACGTCGAACAGGTAAAGGCCATAGGGGGCTAGCCCGGGCACGGCGCGCACCAGCCCGTGCAGCCAGATGCTAAAGCCAGGGACGATATCGGTGTAAAAAATATACTCGCCGAAGGGGTAGTTCGACCCGTGGTCGACCAGCCCTTGCGCCAGCGGCTGGCGCAAAAACGTGGCCAGCGCGTAGTAGCTCTTGATGCCGTCGTAGTGATTGACGAGCAGGTACTGGCCGGGGTGGGCCAGCAGCCGGCCAAAGGTGCGGGCCAGCAGCAGCAGCTGGCCCAGGGTAGCGGCTAGCCCCAGGCGCCAGCCTACTGCTGGGCCGCGGGCCACGGCAGGGCTAGCCAGCAGCAGCGGCAGCGAGTCGGTAACGCGTGAATTCATGCGGTGCGCAAACACTAAAAAAGGCCCGGCAGTACGGTAGCAGGGCCCCGGGCAAAGGTAGCGGGAGCCGCGTAGTTTACGTAAAAGCTACCTTGCTCCCCGGAACCCTTCGCCCCGCTCGGCGCTTTCTGGTCTACCCCGGCGCGCCCGTGCCGCCTTCTCCCGCCCGTTTTGCCATGAAACCCGGTACGCTACTTATTTCGCAGCCCTTCCTGGGCGATCCTACTTTTGAGCGCAGCGTGGTGCTGCTCTGCCGCCACAGCCCCACCGAGGGCGCCTTCGGCCTGGTGCTGACTCGGCGCACGGCCACCGAGCTCGGCGATGTGCTCGAGCTGCCCCTGGGCGCGGCCGCCCCCGCCGCGCGCCTGCCGCTCTACGAAGGCGGCCCGGTGCAGCTCGACTCGCTGCATTTTGTGCACCGCCACGCCAGCCTGCCCGGCGCCGCCGAGCTAGGCCAGGACGTGTACTGGGGCGGCGACTTCGACTTGCTTATCACCTTGATTAACAGCGGCAGTATCCCGGCCGATGACGTTCGCTGCTTTGTAGGCTATTCGGGCTGGTCAGCTGGGCAGTTGGAAGCCGAAATCGAGCGTGGTTCCTGGATTCGACAGCCCGCTAGTGCCGGGAAAGTATTTACTTTGAGGTCTGATGCCTTCTGGCAAGGCATCTTGCGCGAAAAAGGCGGGCGCTTTCGGGCCCTGTCTAACTACCCGCTCGACCCGCGCTTAAATTAATTTTTCTCCCTGCCCTCCGTTCCGGCGGCTATTCCAGTACCAATTCCGGCCGGCCGCCGGCTTTTCGCTTCGCTTTATGCTGCCCGAAGAAACCCCCACTCCCGCCACGCCCGCTCCCGAAGACCGCCTGAGCATCGTCGAAGCCCGCCTGGCCGAAATCCGCGCCAAGCAAGGCGCGGCGTCTACCGAACCCACCACGCCCGAGCCGAGCGCCACCGCGGCGGCTCCCGCCCTCAGCGACACCCCGGCCGCCGCGGCCGTGCCCCCCGGCGGCGGCGCTACCCAAACGGAGGTCGACCCGCTGCTCGGCGAGCCGGGCCTGGCCGCAGCCACCGGCGTGCCCGCTCCCACGCCGGTCAATGCCCTGCCCGTCAGCGATCCGCTCACCACCACTGGTGCCCCGGAGGCCGCCGCGGCCACCGAAACGGCCCAGCACGTGCCCAGCGCAGTAGCCGCCGAGCACCTGTCGGCCCCGCAGGCCCGCGCCGCGGCCCACTACGGCGAGCCCGCTGCTGCCGAGCCCACGCCCGCCAGCGCGGCGGCGCCCGCCGACGAGGCGGCGCCCGTGCACGCCCTGACCCGCGCCGAGGATATTGAAAACATGCCCGAGGGAGTGGCGACCCTGCCCACTTCGGCGACCGACACGGCCGCCGAAGCCCACCAGGCCGAGCTGGCGCATCAGCACGAGGAGAGCGAAGGGGAAACCGACGACTACGTGTCCGAAACGCCCGCCCCCGACTTTGCCGAGCTCGACCTCGAAAGCCAGGCTAGCTACCTCATCAGCCTGCTGCGCCGCCCCGACGCCCGCCGCAACCGCCAGCAGATTTTTGAGCTCAGCCGCCAGTACGAGGCCAACGTGGCCGCCGCCCGCGCCGCTTCGCGCCAGAAGCTGGCCGAAGACGCCAACGCGCCCCAGGAGTTCAGCTTCCAGCCCCCGGCTAGCCAGGCCGAGCTGAATAAGGCCCTTCAGGAATTTCGCGAGGGCCGCGCCCGCGACGCCAAGGCTGAGGACCAGAGCCGCGCCCAAAACCTCACCCGCAAGCAGGAGCTGCTGGCCCAGTTGCGCCAGCTGGTGGAAGCCGCCGAAACCAAAGACAGCTCGCAAAAGCTCAAGCAACTGCAAGCCGACTGGAAGGCCACCGGCCCCGTGCCCCAGACCGATAGCCAGGAAACCTGGAACACTTACCACGGCCTGCTCGACCGCTACTACGCCAACCAGGGCCGCTTCTACGAGCTCAAGGAGCTGGACCGCCGCCGCAACCAGGAAGCCAAGGAAGCGCTCGTGGCTCGCGCCGAAGCCCTCAAGGATGCCCCCGGCATCAACAAGGCCCTCGACGAGCTCAAGAAGCTGCACGACGACTGGAAGCACATCGGGCCCGTGCCCGGTGAACAGCGCGAGCCGTTGTGGCAGCGCTTCTTGGCGGCTTCCGAAGCCGTGCACCTGCGGCGCAAGGAGTTTGTGGACGTGCGCTCGGCCCAGGAAAAAGAAAACCTGGCCCTCAAGCAGGCCCTGCTGGCCCGCGTGCTGCCCTTCGCCGAGTTTGCGACCGAGCGCGTGAATGAGTGGCGCTCGCGCACCGACGAGCTCCAGGAAATCAAGAAGGAGTGGGAAGCCACCGGCCCGGTGCCTCGCGCCCAGGCCGACCAGCTCAATAAGCAGTACTGGAACGCCTACAAGGCTTTCTTCAACCGCAAGAACGACTTCTTCAAGAGCCTCGACTCGGAAAAGAACACCAACCTGCAAGCCAAGTACGCCCTCATCGAGCAGGCCGAAGCGGCCCAGCAAAACTCCGATTTTGAAGAGGCCCGTAGCGTCATCATTCGCGTGCAGAAAGAGTGGAAAGACGTGGGCCGCGTGCCCGAGAAGCAAGCCGATAAAATCTGGAAGCGCTTCCGCGCCGCCTGCGATGGCGTGTTTGAGCGCCCCAAGCAGGAAACCCGTCAGCGCGAAGAACGGCAGACGGCCGCTAGTGCCGAGCAGGTTACCCGTTTGGATAATGTAGCCCAACAGGTGGCGGCGCTTTCGACCACTGAGCCTGGCACGCTGGAAGGCTTTCGCACCTTAGTCGCTGACTGGCAGCAGCTTGATGTTACCGGCGACCAGCCAGGTGCCGGCACCTCGGACCGCGGCGAGGAACAGTTCCTCACCCTTATGGGTAAGTACCTGAACCAAACCGCAGGCATCACTCCGACCGACAAGGAAGACCTGCTATTTCAATTGGAGATCGCTCGCCTTAAGGCCCGGCCCCAGGCCCAGCAGGCTTTCACGCGCAAGGAAACCGGCTTGCGCCGCGAAATTCAGGAGCTGGAGAATGACGTGGCCACGTTGCAAACCAACCTCGACTTCTTCGGCCGCTCGAAGAATGCCGACCAGCTGCGCCAGGAGTATCAGGGCCGCATGAGTGAAACCAACGCGCGCATCGCCAAGCTCAAGAAGCAGCTCAAGCAGCTGCGCAGCTAATGCCCCTAGCTTTGCAATTGTCTCGTCCGGCTATCTGTTGACAGCAAAAAGGCACGGCCCCCGTTCGGATTTTCCGGCGGGGGTTTTTGCTTGTTGATGGACTTGGTTGGGGGTTAAATAGTTCAGGGCTAGATGGGGCCGTTCTTCGTTGTAGAGGTGCACGGCTTGCTTGACCAGTAGGCGGGCCTGGGCCAGGTCGTCGGGCAGCATAAATAAGAATTCATCTTTCAGGATACCGTTGACGCGCTCGGCCAGCGCGTTCTGGTAGCAGTCGTAGCCAGCGGTCATGGAGCAGCGTAGCTTGGCGTTAGTCAGGGCGGTCTGGTAGGCATCGGAGGCATATTGACTGCCGCGGTCGGAGTGGTGCACGCAGCCGCTGGCGGCCGCGCCCGCCAGGCGCACGGCCTGCGCCAGGGCGGCCAGACAGCCCGCCGTGTGCAAACTGCTGTGCACGTGCGCGCCGACGATTTTGCGCGAATAGGCGTCGGTGATCAGGCTTAAGCAGACCGTGCCTTGCCGGGTGGGCAGGTAGGTGCTATCGCTCACGTAGAGCTGGTTGGGAGCGGTCGGCTTCGGCGCGTCTTTGACCAGATTCGGGTGTTTATGAAAGCGGTAGTGCGAATTCGTCGTTTTGGTAAAGCTGCGCTTGCGGGGCACCAGCAGCTGCTGGTGGCGCAACAGGGTGATGAGCGCATCGCGCCCGCAGGCCACGCCCTGGGCCCGCAGGCGGGGGGCTAGTTTGTGCAGCAGCTTGCGCGTACCCAGGCGCGGGAGCTTGGTCCGTTCGGCCCGCACTTCGACCAGCACTTGCTCCGCGCGTTCCGCCTGCTGGGTCTGGCGCTGGCGGAGTTGGTAAAGGCCTTGGCGGGAGACGCCGTAGAGCTGGCAACTGCGCTGGGTGCTCAGCTTTTTTTGGCCAACCAGCTGGGAAACGGCCGGCGAAAAGACTTTTTTGGCAGGGGGATCCCGTGGTCCTCCTCCACCACTTGTAGCCTCGTGCGCAGCAACAGGTTTAAGTCCTGCGCATCTTTTAACTGCTTCGCTGCTAGTTTCTTTTGTTCACGCAGTTCGGTTTCAAGCTGTTTGATACGTTGCTCCGGGGTCTGCTCCACGGCCAGGGGCTGGCTGGGGAAGTGCGCCCGGCCGCTTGAAAGGTAGCAAAGTGGGTGGCATATTTCCGACACCAGACCAGCACCGTGGAGCGGCCTTGAATGCCGTAGCGGTGCTTGGCCTGTTTATTTACTCAGTTCGCCGCGGGCTACCTCGCCCACCACGGCTAATTTAAAGGCCAAGCTGTAGGCGCGCTGACTACGCCTAACTTGTTTTTCTTCGGGCTCTTTCATGACAACTTGGAAAAAGGTGTCAACACATACCCGGACGGGACACTTGCAATAAAAAAGGCGCCGGACCAAGTTGGTCCGGCACTTTTTTTAGGCGCTACCGTTGCGCGGAACCACTTTTTGCCTTACTTTTGCCCCACAATTAAGCCTCCTTAGCTCAGTTGGTAGAGCTTCTGACTTGTAATCAGAGGGTCGTTGGTTCGAGTCCGACAGGAGGCTCAGCATTATACACCCGGAGTACCCGGAAAATGGCTTCTCGCATAGCAGAGGCGGTTTTCCGGGTTTTTTGCGTTCAGGCCAATCGGTAGTCTGCTACGCGAAACGTGGGGTTTGCTACATGAGTGGCGCCCCTTAAAACGCCCCTGGTTATGACAACCCAGTTTATTTTACGCAAAGACCTTGCGGACCGTGCTGGCTACTGCCCAGTACATCTAGTGGTTTACTTCGACGGTGTCCGCCTCAAAAGTGGCACCGGCGAGAAGTGCAAACCGGCCGATTGGAACGCCGACCGGCAACAGTTCCGCCGCTCCTACCCCCTGGCCGAGGAAGCCAACCAATTGCTGAGCCGGCTCACGGCCGACGTGCTGACCTGGTGGCGCCAGCTGCGGGCCGAGGGTACGCCCCCTACTCTCTCCGGTTTGCGCGGTATGCTGCGGCCGGCCCCCACGCCAGAAGTGGCGGTAGTCGAGCAGCAGTCAGTAGGCGTCTGGTACGAGCAATACCGCACCGCACTGCGGGCCCGTGGCTACGCCAAGGAAACGCTTCGGCAGCATATAGTGGCCCGCAACTGGCTGGTCGGTTTTGAGCAGCACAGCGGGGCCATATTAGACCCAATCACTTACGACCTAGCCCGGCACGATGAGCTGTTATACTCGTCACGAAGAGAATTGCGCGTCGACATTATACTTGTTGCGATTTGTTAATCAATAAGATAAGTAAAAATTCAATAGGCCAGCACAGACGCCTAGGATGTCATTATAGCGTTCTAAATCATGCATTCGTAAACGGTCACTCAACAATCGGTAACGTTTTAATCCTCCAATAGCATGCTCTACGCCAATACGCTTACGCGCCTGCTCTTTATTGATAGCCCGTTGCTCATCGGTTAACTCTTGCCCTTTCGGCTTCTTAATTGGCAAGAAACAACACTTATACCTATAGGCTTTGGCAAAACCTAAAAACCCTAAGTCCAAGCGCACATCAAATCTTTTAAACCGCTCTTTATCAGGAGAAAACAACTTTTTTAGCAACGCATAATCGTGATTCTTTCCAGGCTGAAAACGGCTTAAAAAACCAATTGATTTATTTTTAAAGGCAATTACTAGTTCTTTCAGCGTAGTCATTTTTTTTACCGCTATACCACTCTTTTTGGGTGTCGTAGTTCTTCGGTCGTTGCGTTTGTTGTTCCGTGCCATCCACTAATAGCACTTCCTGCTGCTTAAAATAAGCTTCAAATTCAGCTACCGTAGCGAATTCGCGTTTTGGTAAATGTCCGGAATTTCCTATAGCGGTTTCGTGAACCATATAGACGGCTTGGAGCAGTTTGCGTAAGGGCCTGTATGCAACCCTATTCGCTTGATTTACGCACCCGCGTGTTCGCCGCCCTCCGCCAGCCGGGGTCCCGCC
>Ga0160429_1001154_pt1 | contig 15492 bp, 18 predicted proteins | sample SolpanmetagenomR_FD_108199 | JGI IMG/M metagenome (GOLD analysis project Ga0160429, IMG submission 108199) | Solar panel surface microbial communities from Lawrence Berkeley National Laboratory, California, USA - R | ecosystem: Engineered > Built environment > Solar panel > Unclassified ...
CACTGGTTGAGCATGTTGATAACAGGCAAAGTCTGACAATCGTATTTTATATCACTCTGTTACCTCCATGCTTTGTGTGACTTACGAAGTCCATGCTGACTGGTGCATGCAGTAATACTGCGCGATCAAGCTGATAAGACCTGTGAAATCTTCAAATTCGCATTCATACAACCATTTCTTACCTCAAAGCTGCGTCTTGATAAATCGCTATCATGGCCTCAAGATTCCCTAAGTTCCTCAACATCTTCACAAAACATAGCCCCTTCTCCAAAATCACTCGTTCTTGTCGAAGCTTTGCATCTGAGCCTTCCAAAACCCCAACAAACCGATTCGAGCGCATAAACAGTCGACGTACCTAATCCACCTCTCCAACACTAGCATTCCCCCAACTAATACCAATAAACCAGTCCCCCAATTCCTGCAGCGTTATACAACCCCACTCCGCAACGCCCCTGTTTCCAGCATCATCGCCTTCCTTCTCCTGCACGAACTCACCGCCATAATCCCACTCTTCGGCCTTGCCGCCACGTTTCATTACTCGCACTGGCTGCCACCATATATAAGCGAGGGCCGCTACGTATCCGAGGGAGTCGAGAAGTTCGGAAAGTACTTTCGACGAAAAGGGTGGTTGGGCGAGGAGGATGGACGGGCTGGGCGATGGTGGGGACGTGGGGAAGGGGGTGTGAGGGTCGTTGTTGAGTATGAGATGGCTTGTTCCTTGCTGCATCATGCATAAAGTGTACTGATGAGATACTTAGGTTCGCCACTGCTTGGGCTATCACGAAGGCTCTGCTGCCGTTGCGGCTTATTATGAGTGTGTCGATGACGCCGTGGTTTGCTCGTGTTGCTGTTATCCCGTTCACTGGGTCCTTCGGGCGCTTGTTTCGACGGAAGCCAAAGGTCGTGGTGCCGGCTGCTGGCACGGGTGCGACCGGGGGAGGTGTTTTGCCGAAGAAAGGACCTTGATTTGTACGAACGTCGTAAGAGGCTGTTGTAGTAATAAACATAAGACGTCATCGCCCAGTTGATCTCGAAACATTGCATGCCTCCAATGGATATAATCAAGATCTGAAATGACTTTTGTGCAATCGCTTTTCACATGTTCTCCGGAAGACATCTCTCTATAGACATTCTGAGAATCAGGAGCTCAGCAAAACAACTTTCATACACAACATATCTAAGCCTTCTCGTAGATCCAGTCGAAAGCGCTCTGCTTCCACTGCTGCACCTCACCCTCCTTGAACCACAGAGAAATCTCCTTCTTAGCGTTGTCGACGCTGTCAGATCCGTGGCAGACGTTGCGACCAACATCCTATTGTCACACAACACATGATTAGCCCACAACACGCACCAACCAACCCAGATTCCCTCCCCACAAACACCCTCGTTACCCCCCGCAAATCCTCGGATTGAGAAAAAACTCACAATGGCAAAGTCACCGCGAATGGTACCGGGGCTAGAAGCAAGCGGGTTCGTAGCGCCGAGGATGGCACGGCCGGTCTTGACGGCGTCGCGGCCCTCCCAGACCATGGCGCACACGGGCCCGCTGCCCATGTAGGTGATCAGACCCTTGAAGAAGGGCTTGTCCGAGAGGTCGGCGTAGTGCTTCTCCAGGTGCTCTTGCGTCGGGGTGGTGAGCTTGATGGCAGCGAGCTTGAATCTGTTTGGTGTTTTCCGTTTCGTTAGGTTTTTGAGGCCGGGGTTTTTTGTGCATTTGGTTTTTGTGTGCGAAGGGGGGGGAGGCCTTGCTTACCCCCTGTTCTCAAAACGGGAGATGATGGGTCCGATGAGGCCGCGCTGGGACATGTGTTAGTTCGAGTCTTGTATTGGTAACGGTCGCTTGAAAAGTAGAGGGGTGCAAAAGGTCGGAGGGTATTTGTAGGGAGAGCTGCTTTTGGAAGAAGGAAGGGCTCACCTGAACACCGTCAGGCTTGATGGCAATGAAACTGAAGAGACGTCAATAAGACCTGTATGATATTGGTTGATCGAGAACTCACGTTTGCTCGGAGGAAGACATTTTGAGTATGGTTTGAAATGGATTGATATGCGAGGATTGGAAGTTTTGTGGACAGCGTTTCAGCTTGCTTGGATCCCATTTCATTGAGAAAATGTTCTGGATTTGAGGCAGGGGTCCAAGGGCGGAACTTTCCATTTGGCTCAGGGGCAAAGAGACGTTTAGGTTAGGCCCAAGCGTCACAACGCTTCCAACTGAAATCAGTATTGCTTCGAAAAGCCGGCTCTAAGAGATCCAAAGTACTAAAATTATCATTTTAAAAAAGGGGTATAGTGCTGCTCCAACCAGCAACTCCAAAACCTCGACTAAATCCAAACGGACTACGGTATTCAACGCCAATAATATCAGTGCGATCCAACCTGTGCCATCATGCTTTCAATCAAATGTTTGTTCTCTCCTGGCATATATGAGTTCCGTTTCAGCTTCTCATCCCAGAAGATCGATCCAAGATACCACTTCTTAAGCAAATCCTTCAAAGCTTTTTCATGTTCCGGAGATGTGTGATCATCGTGAAGATCGAGCACTCCCTCAACTACTCTCCAATCCCACAATTCCACCCTTTCATTTCGAACGAGATTCAGCTCCAGTAACGCCATAACGACTCGCTCTGTTGGCTTGATGCGGCGGCTTTCCACTAACACGGCTTTCTGTAATCCTGGGTAAGCCTGTGATTCTCCTACAACCGGCCCGAGAGATGGCTGATCGGTAGGCAGAGTATGTCTGTGCCAATGTGTGATTGACTGTGTCCTCGGCTGAACCTCAATCAGAGGAAGAAGATCTTGTGTGAGGAGAGGAAAGGAAGCGACACACGGTGAAAGATAAAAGGTGTAATTCTTGAAGAGTTTGAAGGGAGTTGACGATCCAATAGGGCTGGAAGGAGCGGTGTGAAAATCTCGTGCTGTTGATGGTGAAGAGGTGGGTAGGCAAGCATCGACCTTGGTGCCATTTTTGGTATTCAAGACGACCGTGTTAGTTTCGTGTAGTACAGTTGCAACTACTGTCGCAGTTTTTGGGGCACAATCAAGCGGGTCAGACACGCCAGTACTAGATGTAGGCTGCTTAGCCTGTCTCTCGGATATGTGTACCACGTCTCCTACATCAAATTGATGCGTTGTCCCGTTGATGGGACGACTTGTGCTCCCATTTGAAGACGCTGAAAGCGGGCGTGTTACGCTGTTGTGTAGCTCGCTGAGTGGTGTAAAGAAAGCCTGGCCGTCACCATTCTTCGGTGATTCAGCAGAAGGAGGGGAAGTAACACGATGGTAGGCTTTCTTAGAATTCTCTTTGCTACACATTCCAGTGTCATCCTCTAGTACGACTCTCTTGGACGCTGGGAGCGAGTCTGTTTCGTCTTGGATGTCTAGACATTTCCGTTTAGCCGTGCCCGCTTCCAATGCTGTTGGCGCTTGCGGATGTGCAGGCTTCTTGAATGGGTCTGCGGCTTTTTCCGAAAGCGCCAAGACGTTGTTTGTCGAAGGCTTTGTAGGCCGCTGATCTATGACAGATAGGCCTGGCATAGTCGCGACAAGATGGACGCGTTCTTCACCAGGCCTTAACTCAACACTGTCAACCCTAATCAGCGGAACAACCGCAGAAGTGCGTGGAGTCTTCACTGGACTAGTTCTGGTTGAAGTAAGGCCGGTTCTCGTCGTTGAAGCAGGACTGGTAACCTCCGTCAAACGATCGGAAAACGGAGAAGTCGTGGTAAGAAATTGCCCCTGCACCTTCTTTGTGTTCTCCGCCGTATGGAGTCTTCGCAACCATTCTCGCTGTTCTTCGATGAGATCTTCCGGAAGACTAACAGCTTTCTTAGCCATGGTCTGCAGGTCATCAAATGAGACTACATCTTCCCAAAGTCTGTCCTGGTGGATCTTGATGATTCGAGGATGTCGTAACATGTAATGATTCTGTGACGATGGCTTGTCGAACCCAGCACCCATGACTTCCACGATGAAGGGTGTCTTGAAAGTAACATCCATAGAAAGACTGGTACCAACAATGCGTAGATCATAAGTGCTCGAGTATCCGGAAGAATGCAGAAAAGGCTCTTCCAGGAATCTACCTAAAGATGAGATTTGTTGAATAATAGGAACTGGTATACATGGGCGGCTAAGAATCCCCATGATGCGCAGCATGGGTCTCGATTCATAACGAAGCACATCGACTTTGTTGTCCAGGCAAGCTAAGACGAAATGAGTGTACTTCACGTTCTTCTCGCCCCAAGCTTGCGCATCAGCGGCAATGAAACTCGCACCCACTATCGCAAAGTCGGCAGTGTCACCAAATCCTGGAATGTAATCTTTCTTGAGTTTGATGACCTTTCCGTCATGACAGCCAGGCCTTGATTTGCCAAGGGAGAAATATGGACCGTCGCATGGCTTAAGGATCAAACCTTCACATCGTTGGGCAATGGCCTTTGCAAATGCGCGCTCCACCTTGTCCACGGCTTTCGCGTGTGAGAGTTTCCCAAAATCAATAGTTCCCCAGCTACCTGTTTGAGCACGGCCTACATATTTCACAATGAGATCTTTCAATCGTTGGCGTCGCACTTCGTACTTCTGTGACATGACTACTTCATCATCGATGAGAAGCGCGTCGAAGAACACAATCTCCAGATGTTCGTAAGCGTGCGGTTGAGAGTCCGCCTCTGTGCCCAGATAGGTGCCAGATCGGGGAACATGTTTTCGAATCTTACAGAACTCGAGAATGGCTTGATCCTTGTCACTAAACAAGACCAACTCTCCTTCCAGAATACATCGTTTCTTGAACTTACACTCGGACGTACCAATCTGCAGGCACTTTCTAATCCATTTGTGAAGCTTAATCTTGTCCTGTGTCGAATCTTTGCCACTTTTTGAGAAGATTTGAATCATGTTCTCGCGCTTCTCCAAGTCAATGTGAACCTGGCAGTATTCACCGTCATACTTTGGCTCGATATTCCACTTTCCTCTGCCGGTGATTTGCAAGCAGTGCTTGATGGAGCGCGCCTTCATGAATTCCGGTCGACCGATTTTGATACCAAGCCTTGGGTTAAGGCATTGATCAACCACTTCGCGCAACATGACCTCGTTTTGAGCGTCCGGATGGGCCGAGAAAGCAGCCAGCTTTGCATTCTTCAACGACTCACACGCCGCCTCGAAATCCGCCTGGAACTTGAGGATATCGGGAAGTAGGACATGGACATTGCGAAGAATTAAGTTCTCGTCGAGGACGACCTGACCGAATTTCTTCAAGACAAGCCGTATGAACCATTTGAGTTCACGTGAGGGTAATTTGTAAAGTAGCGGCTTCAACGCGTCTTCCGGTAGTAGCGAGGCACTCCTTGACGCCTTCGTTCGAACACGGGGACCAGAAAACCGTGAACGCGCAGCGAGCTGACCTAAAGCGGCATCCACATCTTCCACCGTAACACTGCACTGTGACATCCCCGCATCGGTCGATCGCTGAATTTCACACACCCAAGTAGCAAGATCGACGTGATTCGAGGGCTTCCAAGCCGTCAATTTGGCCAGTCTCTCCCTTCCAAATCCTAGACACCTTCCAAGAACCCTGATCAGGCCAGGTTCCTGCAAGCTATACACGCGATCGGTCCTACGCTCCGGCAGGAAGGCCGACAGCAAGGCCGCGCGATCTGTCGACGAAGCATCAATAATTCGGCGATGGCTTCTGAACCATTGATTGATGGTATCGAGATGCAACTTCGCCTTGATAGAGCGAAGTAGCGGCGGGTCATGGTGTTCGATGGCTTCTAGCTTCTCGAGCAGGTCGCAGAAGTAGATGAACTTCAACGGCATCTCGAGCAGTGAGTAACGTCATCATACAGGCATAGATCTCTGCTGTGCTTTCAATAATTTCTTTCGTTGTGATTATGGTTATACGATGATGTGGTCGCGTCAGGCGGACGATTAATGCTAGAAACACTATGGATGAAATCGGCGCCAAAATTTTACAATCCAAAGGATACGCTAATGCGAAGGAAAGAGGTGCAACAGCTAACAGCCTTGCATTGGAACATGAGTATGTATGTAGTGTAGTGTGAAGATGTAAATGACCTGGACGAACCCAATGCTGAGGCTACAAGCGTGACGCGCCTCGGCTACTCCCGTTTTTGAAACACCCGCGTGAAAACCACATGCTTTCCCGTTCGCCAATAGCGGACGTGGTCAAAATTCTTAATTGGGTTATAACATTCCGGGGTTTGTTGCTAATCTGCCCACAAAAACAAGTAAAACAGAATTCGCTTGGAGACATCGGTATAAAGGACAAAGAACAACACAGAGTTCCTACGGTACGCTTTAGAGATAGGAGAGACGCGGGCCTACTGATACCTGAGACTTGAAGCTACATCACTTGAGCGAAGTGTGATTCACCGAAGTCCTCTCGGGGTGGAAGTAGAAACGATGTGGGAACATTATAGAGGACAATCAGTAGTCTAACTCGAAGCATAACATCTATTTCTTGATGTTTGCTTGTAGATTCCGGCTGCTGAAGGGGTATAGAACAACAGAAAACGAGAATATAGGACCACACCAAGATGTGCCGTGCCGTCCAGTGCATACGAACCACACCCTACTGAACCTGCGATACAATCTCCTGCGCACGGCCCAGACTCTCGACCATCTGTTGACACTCCTTTCGTCTTCGGGTCGTGTAGTCGCTTTCCTTGAGTAGGTCGTCCAACTCATTGGTACGATACATCTGTTCGAGTAGTTCTCTCTGCATTTCTTCCTTTGTGTGTCTAGAACATATATTAGCAAAACGGTTGGGGGTGCATATGAGAAGAGGACTTACTGAACGAGTGTGAGCATGATTGCCTTTGGCACCATGTCGATCATCGTCCTCCGTACAATGTTGAAGTAAGAGTTGATAAGTAGTTCTTCACAATCATATCAGCATGAATTCCACAACACAACAATCGTGAACTTACTTATGACTTCGACCTCTTGACTCTCTTTCTCACTGAGTGTGCCACTCGCTTTGAGCGTCGGTGGTGGTGCTTCCATTGCTGCGAGCTTTTTCTTATTCTTGCTAGCGAAGAAACTACCAAAGAAGCCTCCGCTGTCTGCCGATGTCCCATCAAGTGAAGGACTAGCTGATCTGGGAGGGACAGTCGATGCGGGTAAAGGCTTTCCGGTCTTAGGGTCGACTTGTACTGGTCGAGCCGCCATGGCTCGCTCGTTGACAATTGCCATTGCCTGTGGATTATCAACATTGAAATACAACTGGAGTAATACAACTTACCCTATGGCCGTTCAAGAAATCAGGGTGGCCAGTGTTAATATAGCACGATTCCATAGACACCAGGTCTTTCACCAACTTATTGGTCGGATCCATCACTTTCTTGAAGAAGTTGACAACGACCATGTGAACCTTCTCCTTGAGCTGAGGGTATCTCTTGAAGAGCGGCTTGTTAAGGAGCTGGCCAAGAATGCGGACAAGTTCATCGTACACTAGCGATACACACTTCAAGCTGGGTTCCTCCAATCTCCTAATTTGTTGCTTCACAATGACTTCGAATGCTGTCGTTCCGACAAACAGAGCAGGGGAGGAACCGGAAGAGTTGTAGAGGATAGTTCTTATGTCAATGTCTTTTACCTGGTCGTATGGATCTACTGCCTTGATACCGTTTGAGTAAAGTTCATGGAAAACAAAACTGATACGAGCACCTCCTGAAAGCTCCAAAGAGGATAATTCTTGGTTGTTGCCGTCCAATACGGTACGGTACTCATTCGAAAACTCAGTAATGATATTGAGAATGATGTTGGAGCTGTTGCCTAGGATTGAGTCGCCAAGTCCAGTTAATTCCTGGCTATATTTCTGGAGTGAGCCTGCGATTCGGGCTTTGATGTCGGGAAGCGTTTGTTTGATGTGCATCATCAGAATCTGAAATGGAACTATTAGCTCATGGCAAATGGCGTCGCAGGTCCTAGACTTACAAGGTTGAGTTTCCGCGCTAGATACGGAGTACCACAATACGTCGCCTTATTTCTGTATGCCTTGTGATTTTCAAAGAAGTTTTTCTCGTGCTCAAGCGCATATGCAATCGGTCTCTTGTTCTCGATATCCCGTTGTCCACGATTAACAACTGGAACATAACCTAGCCGTAGAGGGATAATGCGCCCAGCGAGAATATCGACAACATCCGTTCCCTCATCCATAAGATCCACCTTGGTCAAAACACCGATTGTACGTTGTCCTTCCGGATCAACTTCACGGGCAAGTTTCAGTCCATCAGAGTTTGCCAAGTCGGTATTCGCAGCAGTAACGGCAAGAATGATAGCATTGGGTTTGGAGATTTGTTTCAACACCATGTCTCGAATCTGGCGCTCGATATCCCGGGGCTGATCACCAACCGGAACTTTCGTTAAGCCGGGCAAATCGACAAGAGTGAGTGTGAGAACATTGGGCGAGTAAATCCGCAGGTTTATGGGAGCCGGCGAGATACCAGCATTCTTGCCCGTTTTCGACTCGGTCTCCTTGACAATCTCCTCACGAATCTTGTTGAAGTCGTAGAACTTCTGCCCTGGGATGTGCAGGAACTCGCCCCATTCTTCCACATTAGACTCTTTGTCTGTTGTTTGTATTTCCTCCGGAATGCCGTTCGCTTGAGATTTGGGTAGCGGCGCGCGGTTGATGAGTTGTAAGATGAGTGGTCGTCGCGTGACGATACCTGTTCCTCTTGGTAGACTAGAAATGCCACATGTCAACTACGTCGAACTTTCCTCGCAGCACAAAGCTTGTGGAGTGCGTACAAGTCCCTTCCAACAATGTTCTCCAATACAGAACTCTTCCCACTGGATTGCGATCCGACTACCGCAATCTGAGGCAGATCTATCGGGTTTTGTACCTAGAAATCTAATGGTAAGCCACGTCTGCTCCATGGACAACCTGCGCGAAACATACACCAACGGTTGTGAATACATCCTGGAGCTTGTTGACAAGAGTAATGAGACCGGGATCATTGACATTGATCCTAAGTTCTGATCAGCATATCGCGATTTGCGCAATAGGTCCTTTTGATAGAGTTCTTACGAGGGCGTTGCGCTGGCAGCAGCCATTTGTGTGTTTTGTGATAGGTTGCGTTGTAAGCAAAAATCAAGGAATGTCTTGCTTTACTGTGATAGATGACTTTGACTCGATCACTTGATCTATTTGTAATGGGAGACTTCAATTATAAAAAAGGATGCCTGATAGAACAATGAATTGGCAATGGCCAGGAGTTACTGCGGGAAGGCGTCGTCACAGGGCTACAGGGTGCGCGATGGCCAAGGGGCGTGCCTTTATTTTATCCTCACTATCTAAAAACTTGTGGCTATCAAAAGATAAAGGTCTGTTTGTTACAATGCAATTGACAAAGGCTGAAATCTCTATTCACCTGCGTTGGAGCACGTAAGGATTATGCCATACTACTGCTAAAGAATACGAAGACGATGTCGAGGTGGGATTTTGTTCACAGGATGTGCCAATAGCTATATACTGACAGCATGAAGTTATAACAAGCTAGAGGGATGTCAATCGTCAAACAGAACAATCACAAACCAAATTGAACTCAGCAGTTTGAAACGGAAGATTTGCATTCCAGTGAATTTAATACAAAGGAAGCTACTCGCCCACTATTTAGAAAAAGACCACCATTTTCTAATACCAACCGCCCACACAGTCTTCCACCTCCCATCGATGCCTGCCTTCAGAAATGTAATAGAAAGTAAGATTTGAGAATAGAAAGAGGTTCTGGCCTAAGTCCGCGCCCAAAGGCGGACTACAAGAGCCGACAAGAAAAGAAGACTTGAAGAAAACCGTCGCGATACTACAGTAGTAATTATTGAGTATGTGTTTTTCCAAAGGCAAGCCCAAATGAGTGATCTCTCCGGTGTGGGGTATGGTAGGGGTACAAAGATCCGAGCCAAATTAGTTTCGGTCAAGCCATAAACAAGAACTGAAGAAAATGCAGAAAATGCCAAAGTATGCTTACTCGTCGTCCTCGGCAGCGTTGGCCTTGGACGCGAGGACGAAGCGGCTGGCACCGGTCTTCTCGTCGCGCTCGTGCTCGATGGCCAGCTTGGATAAGTGGCCAAGGATGTTCTCCATTTGGGTGTCCTGGTGCGAACGCTTGGCACGGCCAAGGTCGTTGAGCCATTGCATATTGTTGAGGATGGTGTAGACGATGGCGATGACGATGGTGACGAAGATTGAGTACAGCCAGACAACAATGACAGTGACAACAGAGGTGTGTCCGTTAATGGTCTCAGGGTAGTGACCGTGGGGGCTGGAGAGTTGGTCTAAGGGGTTACCCGAAAGCCATCCGAAGATACAGAAGATTGTCGCAAGAGCGTCGACACCAAGAATAGCGCCAACAAGTTGCCATGAGGGATAGGTGTTGGATCCACGAGTGACAAAGATGAGCCAGTTCTCAGTAAGAGAGACCTCAAGGAAGAGGATTTCCTGAATGTTACCCCAGTTCTCGATAATACCACCGCCAGGAAGGAACATAGTTCCACGCATGATCCAGGTACCGATGGCAAGGAGGAAACCGAGAATGGTGGAGATAATCCAGATCTTTGGTAGCTGCCACTCAACGGGACGTTGCTCGTAGTGAGCATTGTCGTAAGCGACGGCGACGGTAGCCAAATCGGCGAAAAGGGCGAGGAAGACGACAAGCTCGACACGGATAGTCTCGTTGATGATAATCTGGGAAAAGGAATTAGAGATGTAATACAGCCATAATTGAGGAAACTCTTACCATAGAAGTAACCAGATAGACCTCCAAATGCAAGCAAAGTGCGATACGGTACTGGATGTAGGCCTTCATACGTTGGAAGATTTGACGGGCGATTTTGATGGCAGAGACGATAGTGGAAAGACCGGGGGCAAGGAAGACGATATCAGCAGCAGCCTGTGCAGCCTCAGAGGCACCCTCGACGGCGATACCACAATCAGACTTCTTAAGAGAGGGAGCGTCGTTGACACCGTCACCAGTCATGGCGGTCAAGTGACCACGTTGTTGGAACATTTCGACGACCTGGTACTTGTGCTCGGGGAAAACTTCAGCGAAACCGTCGGCACGCTCAACGAGATCGTGTTGAGTCTGACCGGAAAGACCACCGTGGATGAGTTTGTCGGAGTTGTAAACCTTAGTACCGAGAGCCAACATCTTGCAAGTTTCCTTGGCGATAGCGATAGCGTCACCAGTCAACATCTTGACGGAAAGACCAAGAGTCTGGGCTTCGGCGATGGTCTGGGCAGTGTCTTCTCTTGGGGGGTCAAACATGGGAAGCATACCGAGAACCTCCCAGTCCTTGTCGCCCTCCTTGACGGCAACACCAAGAGAACGGAAACCACGGCGGGCAAAGTCATTGGCCTTGTCACGGTAGTGGTCAGAGACCTCCTTGGAGCAGGTAGTAAGGTTGAGTACGGCCTTGGGAGCACCCTTGGCACAGATGAATCTCACACCGTTCTTCTCGACTTCAGCGGTAATACGCTTGGAAACGGGGTCGAAGGGAGTAAACTTGATGGTCTTCCAGCCCTCCTGCAGGATGTCACGGGCCTTGGGGTAGCGCTTGAGGGTAAGAATGGTAACCTTGTCGATGGGGTCGAGAGACTTGATGTTGTGCGAAGAGGCGAGGGCGGCAACAGCCATCATCCAGTCGACAGTAACACCCTCGGCGCAGTAAGGCTCACGGATGGAAAGTTGGTTAGCAGTGAGAGTACCGGTCTTGTCAGAGCAGAGAACGTCGACACCGGCAAGGGACTCGATGGCGGTAAGCTTCTGAACGATAGCCTTCTCCTTGGCGAGATAGGCAGCACCGACAGCCAAAGTGGTGGTGGTGACAACTGGCAGACCGACGGGGACACCGACGATTAGGAGAATAAGAACGTAATGGAGCAAGTTGACGGAGCTGTGCTCGGGGGTAGCGATGGAGAGACCACGGAAGAAACCACCGATCCAGGCAAGAATGATCCAGAAGACGACGAGAACCAAGAGGGAAGTACCAATGTTGTTCATGATGGCCTTGAAATGACCCTGGTCCTTAGCACCCTGCACGAGGGTAGCAGTGCGACCGACGAAAGATCCGCGAGCAGAGGCAGTGGCAAGGGCATAAGCTTTTCCGCGCTTGCAACCGGTAGTGTAGAAAACAGTGTCACCGATGTACTTGTCAACAGCGAGAGACTCTCCAGTGATGGCAGACTGATCACAAGCAACGATGGGGTTACCGATGTGGTGCTCGCCCTCATCATCATCGTCATCTCCCCCCTCCTTCTTGTGCTCGTGGGTGTGGTTGGGGTCCTCGTCACGAAGTGCCTTCCAGTCCTCAAAGCCAGCCGGGTTCTCATAGTCGCAGATAAGGGAACCGTCGGCGGGGACGACTTGACCTTCCTCGATGATGATCTAAAAGGCCAAATTAGCAGCGTATTCGACAGAAGCCATTGCCACTAGACAAACGTACAATGTCACCGGGAACGATCTCACGGGCCAGGATAGATTCTTCATGTCCATTACGAACGACGGTGGCCTTCATGGCGATGTCACCCTTGAGAGAGGCAACAACGTCGGCAGCCTGCTTTTCTTGGTACCAACCAACGATGGCGTTGAGCAGTAGAATACCGATGATAACACCGAAATCGATCCAGTCACGAAGACCAGCAGCGAGAAGGACGGCGATTTCCATGACTGTAATGAATTAGTGGCACGATCAAGAAGACCAAAGGACTACTAGCACAGCAACCGACTTACCGTAAAGAATGGGACCTCGGAAGTATGATAAGAATTGAATGAAGAGGTTGGTCTTTTCAGTGGTCAACTCGTTGAAACCAGCCTTCTTACGGCGGGTTTCAACTTCGCTGGTGGTGAGACCGGCATGCATGTCGGTCAGCATCCACTCCTCGGGAGCGACGAACGCCTCATTGGTGGCCTTTGACTTCTTCGCCCAGAACTTCCATGCGGGCACTTTCTTCTCCTCGTCCATGTCCTCGACGCGGGAGCCGAGCGAGATGGTGGACTTGCGACGGCCATCACGGTAGGTGGAGATGAAGCGAACCAAGTTGGAGTACTCGTCATTGCCTTGGATGTCGTCGTTTGCACCTCCGAACTCGCCACCGGCGGCGGAGGCCTGCCTCTGTGCATCTCCATTCTCAAGGTCAAACTTGAGGTGATTCGGAGGAGCCATGGTGGTGGTGAGCGGTGGCAGTCGATAGCGATACTGCTACGGCCTGGGGGAGAGGGAGGGGAGGGAAGATTAAGAAGAGAAAATGTCGGAAGGGCCCTGGACGGCGAGGGATGGAAAGACAAAAGAGAAAGGGTATGGGGCAGACAGCGGGCGGAAGATATTTAAACAGAATGCTAAGTAGTGCTATGGTATGGAGATAGCGTGGGCTGGACAGGAAAGAAGAGTGAGTGGATGCCCAGGCGCTCTGGAGGGAGAGAGAGAGAACGAGAGCTTTGGCTGCTTCGGTGCTCAGACGGCGCGAATCGACGGGTAAGAGTGGGGCCTGCTACTGTCCGGCAAGTCAACTCGAAACAAATGTATCATCGTTAATTGTTACTACTATTATCATTATTATTCATTATTATTCATCATTATTATTCGGCCGTCCTTGTCTTTCTGTCCTAGTATTGAGTCGTGCTGCAGTATTTGATGGGGAATCCCTCGAGAGCGATCCAAGCAGAGCATTATTACCATTACCATTATTGTTATTATTGCTAACTGTACTAGTACCGCGTGGATCAATCAATCAATCATCTTATTCGCTGTGGTGGAGCTTTGCGATACTCGGGCAACGAAGCTTGGGAGAAGACCCAGAAAGGGCCACCGAGAGTCAGGCCTGCAAGGTATAGCCAATCCCCTATCTCCAATAATGCTGGCTGTCAAACGGTGATAGACAACGCTTGTCCTTTGAGCCCAGCCATATTGTTCAATCAGTTACTTTTAATCGTGTTCTGGAGCACTGTGAAGCAATACATCGTAGCTTCACCACCATGCCTGATGTTCACATATCGGGCCGACGTCTGCTCTGCCGGTTGTACGAAGTGCAGCGTTCACCTACTGTTTTTACACTCCCGCACCAATGTAACATGGCGTACAGGCCGCCCTGCCTTTTGGTGCTGTAACGTTGCCATCCGCCGTCGTGCGTGGTGGTGCTCCCTTCTGCCCCTTGGTTTCCCCGTGGTGGAGCTGCTGCTATACTCGAGGCGATTGCCTATGTAGTTTACTTGGCCGACGACGAACAGTTCCCCCCGGACACACCATGGCACATCGTTATCGTCCACTAGACCAAAAGTCGCCTGGTGCGCATAGCTTTCGAGTGGGAAGAAGTCTCGTTCCAGATCCTGTGATTCGTCCGCCGAGGCTGGGCTTTATCCGCCGACCGCGGTGCGTTGCGTCACTTTGAGGCATTAATCGACAAATGACGAGTCAAATTGAACCTCGGACACGTAATAACAAACCGCCGTCCGCACACCTTCACTCGTCGCGCCTCAGCCTTTTTTGTTTTCTCGGCAACGAACTCTTCTGTCAAGAAAATGCCTCGTTGTGTTGGGGAGGGTCTGGCTTTATCAATCTGGCCTTCTTGCTGGTACCACCTCGAAGGACCCTGTAGACAACTTAAATCGAGACGCGGTAGTTTTGTGCGGTAAGGTTAATAGCCCAGTCACTATCGTGCGAGCAGGCACTTGTGCTTGATTTAATGGCGCATTTCTTAAATAATACCATGTCGAGTTTTCACCATGGCTCGATGGACCATCATCTGTAACAAGCCAAGCTAATCGCATGCTTGAGCCATTAATCAATCAATAATGATGCACCGCCATATGCACGAATGATGCATGCTTGCACCACCATGATGTGTTGGATAATGTCGCGATTCGCCAATTGTCAGACGACCTAACCGTTGAATGTGGGCGGACAAAAGAGCCTTTATCGGAGACGCTAGAATTGCGGGGGAGATGTTTTCTGAGATGCCCGTTCTGTTCGAAACACGACAGGACACCTCGCGATCAATTGCCATCCATCGAATCATGCATGACACTGAAGCGCTGCTTTCCCAGTCGCTAAGTTAGAATGCGAAACCTCGAATAAACAATTGATGTGGTGGGCGTTTTTGTGGCTGTTAGGAGTGTGAGAGTAATCATTGGGAGTGTGTTGTTCCTGAAGATGGAATGTGTCAGTGCTATCTTGGCGATATCGGTACTCGTCGTCGCTAAAGATAATTCAACCTCACGTGCTTCTTGAGATTAGCAACGAGACCTCAACATGCAAGATGCATTTTCCGGATGATAATAAATGCTGGATATTCCCAAGGTTTTGAGAAGCATTATCCAAACGCGCGCTTCGGACTGTAAAGAAACATGCTAAAATTACCTCCCCCATCTTGTTCCCTGCCGTCTGTTTGTTTGTTTTGATCCCGCCCGGACCGTACGAGCGTAGACAAATGCCTGGATGCTACTCCGAAACTCGTAGAACTAACTACAGTAGCAAGTCAAG
>Ga0160429_1001155_pt1 | contig 15422 bp, 12 predicted proteins | sample SolpanmetagenomR_FD_108199 | JGI IMG/M metagenome (GOLD analysis project Ga0160429, IMG submission 108199) | Solar panel surface microbial communities from Lawrence Berkeley National Laboratory, California, USA - R | ecosystem: Engineered > Built environment > Solar panel > Unclassified ...
CGTTGAAACAACATATACTCGAAGGATTTCAAACAAAATCTCTCCTGAAAATTGATATCAAACAAGCTTTTAGTGCTGGCATAATATATGAGCCGCTATATGCAATCGAAAGGCCCTTGTGCATCGTAAACCTTTTCTCTTCTTTCTTGTTCAATTGAATGGTTGTGGAATTTGTGGTATCCGTTGTCGCAAAGTGTTACAGTGGAGCTTACACCCGAGTACCTATGGGTCTATGCAGTGCCTTGAGCTGATTACAGACTAATAAGTCCTGAGCCTGGCATGGGAAAGATGTAGTAGGATAAACAGCGAAGACAATATCTTGATACTTGCAGTAACATCTGCTTGGAACCTCTGAGAAAGAGTCTCGGACTTGCCCTTATCAGGAGTGTTCTGCCTCATATTTACTGTATCAAAAAGCAGTTATTAGAATGGAATGAAAACGTCACGTAATGAGAATAGATCTATCACTGTAACTTTGTAATAGCACAAAGTGGGCAATCAAAAAGTCTTTAAAATATATTTATAAAGGAAAGTCATCGCTGACCAGGAACCTTTGTAACACCTCTCGCGTTCAATGTAGTGCTGTATGATGCGATTCTCTTGATTTCTCATTATTGATTACAATCTATTTGCCGTATAATCATACTCATCCCCTGCATCGTAACAACATCTAATCTCGAACCCGTAAGCCTGAAATATGAATCAGCCTCAACTATTCACACGAATCTGTGCATCGCGAAGCATATTACTCTGATATGTTATCCACAACGCAAGAAATGAGGGCGGCATATCACTAATGCTCAGACCTTTCTCCGATGTCCTTCCAACTACAGATTTGTAACGTCCTGCAAATGACTTTGCTAGTAAGTGGCAGAGTTCATCACTAGTTGGAAGATTTTCAGCCAGATGCCTCAATACACGTAGTGTGCATGGCGGTGGCTTCGAAGCTGTGCCTCGCGTGACTTCCAAGGATGGTGTCAACAACTCTAAAATACAAGTTTTGAGGGCAGCCATTAGATACTGATCTGCAAATAAATATATACTCATGAGCTGTTCCACACCGCTAGTCGTTCCAGCTGTCCAGAGAAATGTACCAGTATAGAGCCACGAGACCGTGTCCATCAGGGTTTCGAATGTGTGCGCTGGATCAATTGCTAGAGGATCGCTAGAATTGGCTTCAGCGAATGATCCATCCAGTGCAGCACGGAAGTAATCGGAAAAACATGTCAAAAGCGCCTTGTGACATGCAATTGATGAGTGATCGTTCTTCAATATGATGATATTGGTTGATTGCCCGATCATGTGGCTTGAACAAATTAGTCGGCGTCTCAACGATCGATACGTTTCTACTGACCGTACTCGCAGAGGATCCCACTTTTTTGCACATTCGGGGATTGGCGGTCCTCTATTATCGGTGCCTCGATCAACTGCAATCAAAGCCGAGTGGAAAGCTTCATCATCAAGTCCATCACTTAGCTCTATCGAGTTTCGAACCATGTTTTGTAGCTGTGGTGATTATCGCCGTCCCGTGTCTTTTTAGTGCAAGACTTTTCTAATATGTGAGGAAAATAGCACGTAGATGACTGTGAGTTGGATCGATTATCGAGTGAAAAGATTACAGTGGTGAACTTTGTGGCAATAAAATGTGGATACGAGTGAAATTTGCAAGTGAATTATTTCACTTTTCCTCGATATTCACACCCGATCATAACGTTATCTGGTTTACAATATACCGTGCGATTATTGATCAACCCGGCAGATACATCTTTCTTATTCGTTCAGGCGAGTTAGAGGTTGGCTCGAAATGTAACAAGGGATCAGGGAAGGTGCTGCATCGTGCAATATTAGGTCTTGGTACTACCAAAAAGTGTCTTGGCAAGTTCTTTCTTATTCACTTTACCCATAGCATTGCGTGGAATCTCATCCACAACAAGCATTTCATGAGGCAATTTATACGCGACAAGGCGTTCCTTTAACAATCTTCGAAGATCAAGTAGGCTTAGTGAAGTGTTTTTACGGCCAGCTTTCTTACCCTCTGAACTGAGTACAACTACTGCTACGACTTGCTGACCCCATCTTTCATTATCGATACCAAGAACGGCCACTTCATCTATCTCGGACAGTGATAATATTTCACGCTCAACTTCGAGAGCAGAAATCTTTTCGCCACCAGTCTTGATGATATCTGCACTTTGACGGCCAAGAATGTACCAAGCAGGACCTCTCATCCATCTTGCTGATAGTCCTTTGTCTTGCTTAAAGTGCTTCCGTACAGCAACATCGCCAGTCTTGAACCAACCGTCTGATGTGAATTCTTTTCTTGTCGCTTCTGCATTGTCCCAGTATTCCTTGAATATTGTTGGCCCTTTTAACTGTATTTCACCTTGTAGTGGTTTACCAAGAGCATCGCTCAATTTGTCCTCCGGTATAATCTCATGTGCGTCATTGTCAATAGACATTAATCGTGCCTGAACTTGTGGTAGAGGCCAGCCTACACTACCATCTATACGTTCAGTCACGTCTAGTCCACAAGACAAAGCCATACCGACTTCAGTCATACCATAACGTTCAAGCAAAACGTTTCCGCCTGTAAGATCTGACCAAGCTTGTTTGACTGGAGTGGGAAGAGCTGCTGATCCTGCCATGTTCAATCGAAGGACAGATGGATGAAGAGCTTTCTTGAGTCCATCTTTTGTCAAGTCTGGTAGGGACGGATACGTCGACAGCAGTCGATTGTAAACTGTAGGAACCGCCGTGAAGAATGTTATAGGCTTGAAGCTCTGTTCTACAGGTCTCTCTTGCTGAACAAAAAGTGCTGATAAGCGAGACCATACAGCATCAGGCGAAAAAGGATAGAGAAATTCAATGGCAGAGCCTGCGTGAAGCGGTGTCAAGACACCATTCACAACACCATGTATGTGATGCAATGGCAAGATATGTAATAAATGATCAGCTGGAGAATATCTCCAAGCTTCATGTAAAGACTGGCATTGGGCTGTCAAAGCCGAGATAGGTAGGACGACCCCTTTCTGAAAACTGATCAGTACGTCTCTAAACACAAGGATTCATGATCAACATACTGGACGAGAAGTAGTGCCACTGGTGTATAATATTAGGCCTCCTTTCTGCTCCCTTTGATGCGAATCTACCGTGACTTCATCGTGATTACCAGGTCTGTCGAGCAGTTTCTCAACAAGAATGCCTTGCACCGACCTTGCTCCTTCAGATTCCAAACTCCGAAGTACATCCTTTGCCTTTGCCGTGAACCGTGATGAATACAACAAAGTGCACGCTTTTGAATGGTCAAGTACGTAATGTAACTCACCAACAGGAAAAGCGGGTGAGAGAGGAACAGCTACAGCATTATTTGCCAATATAGATAGAAAGTTGACTATTACTCCATCAATCACCTTCTTTGCTTTGTTTGAAGTAGAAAGATTGGAAAAACTTACCTATATAATCATAACTATTCTCTACTAGTAATGCTATTCTCTCACCTTCGACATGCTGTGTGGTGAGTTTGGTGTTCGTACGAATCTTCTCCGCTTGAAGAGCTACATCGGCACGAAGTTGTCCGTACGTGTATGTCCTGGATGTTTTGGAATGAATTACTGCAGTGCTGTCTTTGTCATGTTTGGTCAGGACTTCGAAAAGAGGTATGCGTGGGAGAGTGGATGCGAATCGACGATTACAGAGTATTGCCAATTTGTGATTTTGAGCATTAATACCACGCATGCGCAATACTAGATTATTGGTCATCATGATCGATTACATTTCGAGATCTTATACGTCAAGATCTGACAAATCTTCGAGGACTTTAGGAACAAAAAAGGAGAGCATAAAGGAAGAAGAAGTGGAAGACTTTGTAGATTTCTTAATCATCGGACTACAATTATTTAACTCTATCACTAGACTATTATACATCGTTATTATACATCATTATCATGCATCATTATCATACATCTTTGTCATACATCGTTGTCATACATCATTATGCATTCAATTCCGTTCTTCTTCGTGTACTATAACATTTCATTGGGTAACAATTGGTAAGACATTATGGATCATGTCATCGAATACCGCCCGATATGATCCCAGTATTGGTAAATTTCAGCATACTTTCAAGTGATTGTGGAGGTTTCGTTTGATCAATATCAACTTCGTCTATCCTAGACAGTGATAACTGCCTCGTATCTGAACGATCAATGTCCATGGTGTCAAGCTCTTGGCCATCCGTATTACCTGATGCCTCCTTTTCATCTTCATCTTCCCAAAACTTTCGTCTCAAACCAGTCACCACATTTTCAATACCTTGCTCTTGTTCGGCAAGTGTAAACACGTCGCTAAAAGCCTCTTCACCTATTTCTCTAGCGATTCTGTTCCCTTCAGGACCTGCCCAGTCCCACAAACTCGTCAATTCTTTTCCATTCAATATCTTATTCTGATTTCGTTGCTGAGAATGCTCGGAGATTTGATCCAAAGATCGATCAAGAGAATTACCTTGATTAACGCCTTCTTCGATCCAATCTTCTACGGGGGGTTGTAATTTCTTTCTCATTAGCATGTTGAGACTATGTTCCTGTGTTCGTCCAGGGAAAGAGGGCAACGGATATGCATGTGCGGCATTGAGTATTGGTCGAGCTGCCGTCAAAGTGGCATTCAAGGAGCTTAGATTATGAGACAGTAGTGTTGCTGAGTTTTGAATTGAGGACCTGCTTACGGAATTATTTGTCAGCATGATAAAATGACGCAAAGGTACAATCATACCATGCAGGTAAACCCTGATTAATTTCCAAATCCCGTCTTAACGAGCCTAATTGCGTCGAAAGTGTATTGAGTCGTTGTCTGACGTGTTCCAACGAGCGAATTGCTTCTTGAGACATCTGCTTCGCTGGCCGTCAGTAATAAGGACTCTTTTATGATCGGCGAGGTCGACCATGGACGAAGTTTACACGTGAATCCCACATATGCCAAGACCAGGGTTGACCAAACGCCGACAGCTTTCAAGACCGACTTCAATCTGCTAACATATGCAGACTGAATCACAACAGGGGGCTCATAATGCAGGTCAGATAAGTTGATTGCTAGCTGTAACAAGTGCAAGCGAGAGCTTGCATTTGCGCAGTTTGGGACTTTGTCGATGAAATGCCTTGTTGAGTGAATGAGTGCCAATGAGTCGTGGAACTAAGACAATCATTTCAAATCTCTCACATGCGGAGCATCGAAATCTCTTTATAACAAGCATGATTGAGATGTTCAATTCTATGTTGTGTTGCATTGTCACCGATAGTTTGTACGACCCGTGAATAATCTTGCTGATTTATTATACACCCCAGTCTTTGTTGTTTGCAGCTTTGGCGCCTTCTCACATCACATCCCGTTTTCACTTGCCCTTTGTGATCGGCATTATTTCCTTGCTGCTAATTTTTAACCATTTTATTCTTTTCGTTCTTCCTCCTTTTCCTTATGCCTGTTAGGCGACAACTTCGAAACGTCAAATCTTTTATAAAATCAGAATGTGCTGCGATTATAATTAAAATCCGAGACTCATTTTCACGTCATTTAGGCTTCACTTTGACCAGGACCGGTAGACCTAACACTTCTCGTCAACATAATAATTCTTCTGGTCGAAACCACACTTCTCGTCGGCAAATGGCAGCAGCCACGGCCCGTCTGAACCCACGTGCACTCCACTGGGATGCTATACAACAGTTTCAACTGGCCCTTTGTGACAGGATTGCATCGTGGCAACAAACAAGTCTCGCAGCATTTGAGACATGCATCACAGCTACAGTGACGAACTTGTCAACAGAGCAAGCATACCAAACATCGCGAGCTCAGATTTCGATGATAGGTGAAGCAGTCAAAGCTGAAATTATGACTAGACGGCTCAAATTCTCGGTAATACTACTGATGGACGGTTTGGCAGATGACAATGATGGTATTCAAGTTGCATCTGGATATGGATCAATGTCGCTCTCACACTGGCTTGACAAGAATTGTATTGATCTTACGGCTGGTCCTTCTAGCATGGAGACCCAATCTGCCTGGTGGATGGCTAACAACGGTTCCTTTCCCTTGCTTCGACTGCCCATGGAAGTCCGGGAATCAATCTATCTAGCATCATGTGGCTGGGTCATACAACCTGGTGCCGCTAAACGAACAGTCTCAGATAACAGAAATAGCGGATTCAAGAATATACTCCTTGCAAACAAACAGATTTATGAAGAGTGTCGTTCAACAATCTATAACTATGCTACATGGCTCTTCACTCGTCAGATTCATATCCACCGTTCTCTGAAAGATCCGCATTTATCTCTACGTAACGTGAGACGAATTGAATTGTCATTCAGCCATTGCGACTTTATGAAGTTCTTTGGATGGGAGTTGCATGATAATTCGAGTAGATGGGCGCAACTTCCAAGTATGGCTAGCTTTGTTGAGGCGATCGAGCGTGAAAAGCAACTCTGGGGGAATCTAGACGCATGGGAATTGAGGAAGATGGATTTGCGTTGTTTGGTCATCAATTTACCACATCCAAATCGTGTCGAGGGAGAATTGTCTAGACCACGCTCGAGTGGATGTCATTCAGATACCATTAAAATGATACTTAATCATGCTTGGCCAATGATTAATGGATTGCCTATCAATTTGACAGGATACATTCGCGAGAAGGACAAGGTTGTTTGGCAGGAGCATGCAAAAGAGGCATTAAAAAGGAGATTGTCGTGGGAGAATCGTAGGGCAGAGTTGGGTCTTCCTCGAGGTGATGGTGATGATGGCTGGGACGATAACGATGACACTGAACGTAATCATGCTGAAGAAATACAACAAGGTGGTGTGGAAATTAAAGAGGTTGTCGAGAATAATAGAGGATTTAAACCAAGACCAAAAAAAGCAAGACCTTGGACCATGAGTTTTATTCCTGCATTCATATCACAATGGAAGGATGATCCGGTCTGTAAATGTGAAGAAAAATGTGATAAAATGGACAGTTGGGTACCAATAGAGTCTAAAGAAGGGGTCACATCTTATCCAAGATTGTTTTCAACCTCGCGTACACAATGAGATTTAGGATTATGTTCAATCACATGTGCTCAATGATTTAAAAATCTCATGTCATGGGTAAAATTATTGATCCGAGGTTTATATTTTGTGTGACATGATTTATGTAAATAAATGTTTATATGGTTGCATTGGTATTGATGCAGAGTTTTAAGTACAATAGATAGTATATGTATATCATGATGCTGATATGTTTTGATAAGTCGTTCACGGAGAATAAATGTGTATCCGGAATCGTACAGTAGGTGAAAATTTATCGCGAATTATTACCCGAAAGGGGTGATGAACCAAAGTCTATATTGTTTCCATGACCTCACTCACACTATCTTCTTACATTCATCCATACTCGTTGTGTAACTTTGATCTTTAGACTAGATATCTCATCGTACTCCACCAATGCCTGACAGTCCAGTTAATAAAAGGGTAAAACTATCCGATCCATCTGCGGACATTTCGACCACAACAGAAACCACTCCAAACATTCCCTCTTCAGCCGGCGTTGATACACTCAACAGTTTCGAACATGCAGATGCACAAATCAACCACGACGCTGCGGTATCATACTGGGCCTCTACACCCGCTACCGTGCAAGGCGTCTTGGGCGGATTCGAACACATTTCAAAGGTAGAACTCCAAGGCTCTGCGAATTTCGTCGGAAAAGTTAGGAGAGAAATCGACAATATCTCCACAACAACCACATACACATCCACCAACACAAGCGGTATCGACAATACAAGTCCCTCCCAAACGAAAACCGCAAACGCAACAAACACCAATGGCAAAACGAAAGAGAAAGTAGAGAAATACGACTCGATAGTAGATTGCGGAGCGGGGATCGGTCGCGTCAGTCTAGGCCTCCTATCCCGCCTCGGCCAGAGTGTCGATTTCGTAGAACCGGTCGAAAAGTTCTGCGACGTGTTGAGGACAGATCAACGCTTCGATGCGTTCAGAGGCCGGGTGTTTCAAGTCGGATTAGAAGCCTGGGACCCACGAACAGATCTCGACGGGCGAAAATGGAGTGGATACGGGATCATATGGAATCAATTCTGTCTAAACCAGCTCACGGACGGGGAATTAGTCGTGTATTTGCGCAAGTGTAGAGATTATCTACACGACCCGAGCACGTCGAGCGATGAAAATAAAGGAAATAGAGGCTGGATCATGGTCAAGGAAAATCATACGAGGGCGGAACAGACGAGTGATATTTTTGACGAGACGGATAGTAGCGTCACGAGAACGAGGGATAAATTCGAAGGATTGTTTGAAAATGCAGGGTTGAGGATTGTGAAGACAGGGGTGCAGAAGGGATTGCCAAAGGAGATTTTCCCGATTCGAATGTGGGCATTGTTGGCGAAGGAGTAGTAGGATAAAAAAGGGAATTGTCGTTGGAGTTCTGTTTATCTGTTATTACAACATCATCTACGAACCGGTTTGGTCGTCATAGAATTCATAGCATTAGCGTAGTTTTGTTGTTATTCACTGCAAGAATGAGATGTTCGAGATAAGATATCAAGGACAAGATGTTGAGGACAAAATGTCAGGTACAAGTCTGTCTCTAGGATAAGCCGTCAAGGATACAACGTCAAGAATGTATGGACGTTGCGGGTAAGATACCAAGAACGGGATAGCAAAGATGTCATCTCATATATAAGGGTGCTCTTATAGGATAACAGTTAAGATGTCAAGGATAAATCGTCAAGAATGGAACGACACGAATAAACTATCAAGAATAAGAGTCTAACAACAAGTCGACAAAGTTAACATGTCAAGAATACGTTGTCAAGGATGCAATGTAAATCATAGGATGTTCACAATAGTCATAGAAGATAAAATGTCGAGGATAAAATGTGAAGAATAAGCTGTCAAGAATTTGATGTCATGAATGTGATGACACAAACGGGATGTAAAGGATGAGAACTGATGATAAGATGTCAAAGATGAGATAGCTACCATGAACAAGATGTCAAGGATAGAATAGCTGTAAGGGACAAATGCCAAGGAAAAGACGTCAAGAATGTAATGACATAAGTAGGATGTAAAGGATGAGGTTTTAATGAAAGATGTCAAGGATAGAAGTCTAGTCGTAAGATGTCAAGGACAAGACGTCAAGGAATGGGATCAGACGAACGGACTGACAAGGACAAGATGTTGATGGCCGGGCTTACAAGGATGAGATGTCAAGGGCTAGTCTCACAAGATGAACTTTCAAGTGCAAGTTATCAGTAATAAGATGTCGAGAATAAGATACCAAGCATAAGCTACAAAAAGTAAAATATCAAGGGTAAGATATCGAAGAGAGGATATCAAGGAAGAAGATATCAAGGATAAGATATCAAGGATATGCTACAAAATGTAAAATGTCAAGAACCAACTGTCAAGGACTAAATGTCAAGGGCTAAATGTTAAGGATAAGTCTTCAAGCATACGATATAATGAATGGGATGATACAAATAAGATATCAATATCAAAACCAAGACATCAAGGATGGGATGTCAAGAAGAAATGTCAAAAGTGTAACGACAAGTAAATAAAGCATGGCACGTTACATGGAGATTGACATGAACCTGGGACAATATGGCAACCGGATCCTGTATTAGGCACTAGATAAGATCATCACATAAAAGACATCTTATCTTTTCTAGAATTGAAATTTCATCTGTGATCCCGACAATCAATCATATAAATATAATTACAATGTACAAGATTCAGGTCTTTAGAGTAGGAGACACTTTGTCATAACTAGCAACCGATCCTAGACTTCTATACATATCTATCACAGACAATTTATGGGCATTGTGAATATCGTCCTTCAACTCTGCAATCCTTCTCTTGAGTAATTCTACTTCTTTTGCCAGATCTTTACAGCAATCGCAGCACTATCTGCGCATTCGTTCTCCTTTCTGGTCAACTGGAGTAGATGGCTCCACATTCATAATGACTTCACCGTCTTGTCCCGGTAAAAGGGTATTTGCAGCTTTCGTTGACAGATTGGCTTCCTTCGAATAAATGTCGACATTTGAAACAAGGGTAAGCTGATCAGCACTAGTGCTTACACCAACATCTCCATCACTATGACCTATGCTCTGTCTGGCCGGTATCATTTCCATATCTGTCATGCGATTCATCTTTGATCCTGAAGCGCCATCGAGTTGATGTGCAGTTCTGGACTCCTTTCCGTACTTCGAGCGCTTCGTCTGCTTTTTTTGATTCGTGGTTGCGTCTATTAGTGAAGAGCCTCTTGGGTAATTTCGACGGATCAAGGATGACCTAGACGCTGGTCGGGTTTTCCCATCAAGGCAAGAACTTGGCGTCACAAATTCTTGCGGAGTAGAAGATGTAGCATCGTCCGATAAAGACAGAGGATACTGTCCAGGCATCGGTCTCAACACAGTTCCATGTCTTTTGAATGCTTTTCTGGTACGAGCATCAAGCTTGTCCATAATTTGTACTTTGTCATCTGGGTTTGCCTTAGTCGTATGGTAATTGTCGATTCGACCAGCCAACTTGGCGGTCTGAATAACTGTCGGGCGGACTTGATTAAGCGAGTCTTCGCTATGTCTGTCCTGGACGTATCTAGCGTTACGATAATCAGACGTGGCAAGTCGTAATGTCTTTGCCCTTCCAACCCGCAAACTTTCGAGAAGCTTACTTTTGCTTCTTGTTCTGCTCTGAGGATATGTCGCAGTATCGAAAAAAAGTGTATCGGCATGAAGAGGTTTCGCTGGCTGTTTCAGACTGTCCTTTCGGGGCACATTGGGCAGCAAATCGTTCATGATTGTGTGCTGCAAACTTACAACATTGCCAGACATTGCTGGCATTACTTGATGGTCTCGCTCGACTCTTGACCTTTCTGTGGCTTGTTTACCTTGAAGGCCGACTTCGTCCATATCCTTTGCAGTCTTGACAAATGTTGCATTATTAGTCGGCAACTCTTTGACTGTTCTCGCTTTACGCCTGCGATTATCTGTAGCGGCAGTCCGATTCATGTAAGAAATGAAAGAGGTTCTTTGCTGGCTTCTGCGTCTAAGCTTTGCAGGACTTGACTTTGCGACCTCTGTTGATGAAAGACACTGCGATGTAGGTGATGTCATTTCCAAAAGGCGTGACTTGTTCGAACTTCGACTGAGCCTCAGAGTATCTGTGTGCATGGGTGAAAATAATGAAGTAGTACTGCTGCTACTACTGAGCATATAATCAGGTAATATCATCGCATCATCAAAGTCATCACGACCAAGGTGTTCATAAAATCGAGAATCTTGCTTCGTTGTCGTCAAGTATGACAAAGTGATGTTAGGATCAAGCTCTGTAGGTACAGATATGACAGATGAAGCACTCGATACCGCATATTGTTTCTCCATAGGTTCAGTAATATCTATAAAGGTTGAACTTGTAATCCTTGGCCTTAAAGGTGCCTTTCCTGGACCGATGACAGCCCGGGACTGCGCGTTTGCACCTTGAAAAGATACTTTCTGTACAGAGAAAAGGTCCTCAAAACGACCTGTATGGGGTGAAGCAATCTTCATGGATCGATTGTGATTCACACGAGGCTGATGCACAACAGTTGTAACAACCTCAGGATCGCTGACAGGCACATTGTTATTTCCACGATCGACTGATACTTTCGGGATAGGCATGCTTCCGGTAGAGTATCGCTTGGAACGTCGCGAGAGCGAACCAGTACCTGCAATTGATCTCGGAGCGATGCCAGGATTCCAACCGAGAGATATTACTTTTTCACTGTTTGGTATTGATAATTCTTTCAGGAGGCATCCAAGATAATCATAGAGCAGAACTTTACCATCCATCGTACCGACTGCCACAAGATGGCTATCATTGGGTCTGGCTTTGCTATGTTTTAGCGATGTGCCTACCAAGGATACTTCATTCAAAGGCGATGATATGGCCAGAAGACTTAGTGCAGTGACCTGTCGATTGATCTGCCAAGTTCGACCGGTGCTTTTATCATTGGTGAGGTCAATCACACGACACAAACCTTCGCGCGTGATTGTGATGACTTTCAGATTGACACCCGGAACAAATGCAGCAATAATGACATTAGACCGTGACTGTGCGAATTTCACGGACAGAATTGGGTATGAACCTTGCTCTTTGTCAACATGGTAATCTACAGGGATGGCATGTTCCTTCACCAATTTGGATTGCTGATCAGATTTCGTGGCATCATCGGCATAGTCTAGCAATCCCGAAGCATCATAACTTGCCAAAAGTCCATCCGTGAACAACAAGAGAAAGATACCTTCCCGTTGAGGATGGAAAGCAAGAAATTCAACACTGCTTGAGCTGACATTCGGTTTGAATTTCGTTGCGTCATGTCCAGTCAAAAGCCTTTTCACCTGTACAGCTGTCGGCCTTTCGTATGCCACCACCATGAGCTTTCCAGTACAACTGACGGCAATTCTGCTTGGAGTCCGCTCGTCTATATCCAACAATGTGCCTTTGGACGTCTTTCGATCAGGCAGAGAATAACATTCGATTTTGCCTGACAATCTTGTACCCAAGAACAAAGTTTTGCCATCGGGATGATATTCCATAAGTCTTCCAGGTACTTCTACGTCATCGTGTCCAAATTTATGAATGTTATTATCTTCACTTCTGTTGGATGCTGGTAAACCCCAGCTCGACTCCCTGACACGCTTACAATCGTGCAAAACGACTACATAGCGAGTTGCTACCGCGAGTGTTTGTGAACCGTCTGTCGATAGTTTGGCTGCACGGATCGCAGAAGAGGATGAAGTGAAGATCAGCTGTGGATCATCCGATGGGTCAAAAGCATTGAGGACTCCAGAAGATGAAGATATAAGCGAAGGCGAATAAGTATAAACGGCTGAAGGAGTCGTGATGAGCAAAAAGTTGCCTAGAGGGATTTGATAGATCGAATCTTGTTTAGCAGGCTGATCGTAATCGATATGATGCTTGGACTTTATAGGTCGGTTGCTAGACTTGTTGTAATTTCTTCCAAGCTTTGCTTGTCGTTTCGGCATCGTCGTGTGGAAAATGAAGAATACAATAAAAATGTTGCGCTAGGGAAAATCACCATAAGTACGGCAACATCCGTTGGTGCTGTATGTCATTGTGGAAGGTGGCTGTACCGACTTGAAAAGTTGCGGCAGGTGCTATCTATGTGACACATCGAACAGCCACGAACTTACGAAAATGCCAGCCTTCCGGCGGATGGGATAAAAATAAGATCGATAAATGCATGACTATTGAGCTAAGATTAAATAGATGTATTACTAACCAAGCTAAAAGAGTCCTACATCATAATGCAGCCTTGTAGAACAGTGTTCTAAAGCAATGCTTACAAAAGGTAGGTAACAGACTAAAATATTGAATCAAAATGACATAGGAAAAGCTTTCAATCTAGTGACAATGACTCCCTTGTGTCCGTACATATCAGATTCAGGTTCTTACCACGGCTTAAAATCTCATCTCTACCGCTTGAATGTGAATTTTGACCTGTTCTGTAAGGCTTTGTACTTTTACGCAAGTAGATCGAGTATTTCTCATGAACAGCAAGATTTATTCTGCCTATGGGCTTTGTATAAGGTGCCAAAGTGCTATTTTTTATCCATCATTGAAGATATGCAACAATGTGCGAGAATTGAGGGATTTGTGGACTGAAATCGCATTAACAGGCCTGGGTCTCAGGGTGGAGACCAGATTGCCTTCATATTACCTCTCATTGGGCGGGGTCGATCGAAAGAATCTGGGTCGATTTGTTGCGCGGAGGCTCTGCCTCTTCCGATAGCAATTCTGCCAGAGATGCCGCCTCTGTGCGCGAAAGAACCTCTACCTAATGCACCACGTGAAGGAAAACGGGAAGCTCCACGACCACGAGAAGTATAATTTGTTGTTGTGTTTGAGATTGGTGAAGTCTGACTAGCCTCGATAGCGGCTGATGGTGAGATAGCATTCGCTCTTTTGAAGACGATTTCATCTTCGAGCTCTTCCGCTTCTACTACGCTTAAAGATCGACGGTTTTGTGCGACATCGACTGGAAGATTTGGTCTGACGTTTTCGCTTGCAACAATGTCCTTTTGGAGACGTGGATTCGTACCATTTTCAAGGATGCTCAGATCTCTTTGTTGCATAAGCTCTCTTGCTTTTGCATCTTGATTTTCACGTGAGATCACGTACCGTACTTCTGCCAATGTTTTTGTCTTGATTCCAAACTTTTGAGCATGTTTTTTGATAAGAATGTTGTCAGTCAGAAAAACAAAAGAATCTAATGTTGTTGTTGGACTTTTGTCATGATGAACAAGCCAAAGAACATAGTTGATCAATGGCCTGATGTCTTTTGGGGTGTCATCGCTGCCAAAGTCATCGGCATTGCTTACATTCCGCGAATGTATTGGGGAAGAAACTTCATCATTTGGAATCGACGGGACGTGATTATCCAGGTCTTTGTCGGCGATATCTCCAGCCAAATCATTGTGTAAGGATGATGGAGTAGTGGTAGAATCATGCTTGTCCGATGATGTACTTGCGACGCTGAGTCGTGACTGCTGCGAAGCGATAGACTGTCCTGGCTTTGTCGCGTCACTGCTTAGATCTAGCTTATTATCTACCATTTGTGGCAATTCTTCCGATTCATTAACCACACCGTCTACTGGTGAATTATCTTCCGAAAATAACGTTTTAGGCTGCGTATATTGTTCTACTTGCTCCCAATTTTCGAACCCATCTCGACCTTCTTGTAGAGTGATCAGGTGCGGATGTAATGACGTCGCTGCGTCAAGCCACGCCAGAGATTCTGCTGCTTCATTTGCGAGTCTATTCTTTGTGTCCTTTGTTCGTGTGACTTTTGTCAGCGCTGAATATTACCAGTCAGCGTTCAGCAAAATTACACATTATGTAGCATATATGTTGATAGCATTACCATAGAGAGGTACGAATAGACGTATGCGACCAGTCGCGATCCACTTTGGTATACCATCCCTGGTACTCTTCTTTGCGCCCTGAATTAGCGCAGTGTCGTCGACGATGCAATTGAAGATCTTTGTAGCGAGTGGTGTTTGACTTCTCGGTCGCGGGACGATTTCTTCTTGAGCCGCCATGTTGATTGATTTTGTTGTTCTATAAATATAATATTCTAACTTCGAATGTTAGTCAGATGAGTCATTCGCGACGTGTCGCAGCAATGTACATTGGTATCTGTGTAGTCCTTTGTCCAACAGTTATGGTCTTGCGAGACATGAAAAGAAATATAAAGACAATTCGCTCAAGGCATGCTGAGGGTCATCTCTGTCTGATTCTCCAACTGAAATAAACCGGCATAAACACAGTTGAGACCAAATTGGACATGTCGAGAAAGCCTACACAACAGGAGGCCTGAG
>Ga0160429_1001156_pt1 | contig 15402 bp, 10 predicted proteins | sample SolpanmetagenomR_FD_108199 | JGI IMG/M metagenome (GOLD analysis project Ga0160429, IMG submission 108199) | Solar panel surface microbial communities from Lawrence Berkeley National Laboratory, California, USA - R | ecosystem: Engineered > Built environment > Solar panel > Unclassified ...
AGCTAGCGATACTCGAGTAGAAGAGAATAGTTTATTACTATCCGATCTATAAGAAGAGCTAGCGGTACTCGAGTAGGTAAGAAGAGCTAGCGATACTCGAATAGAAGATAAGAGTTTATTACTGTCTAGTCTAGGAGAACAGGCGTTATGCTTATCAGAGGAGCATGATTGACGATGACACTGTCCTTTATGAAATGTATACAGAAATAAAGTATATATGCACATTGAGAATGTGAGAAAGGGTGGATTTATTTATTTATTACATTAATGAAAGTTAAGAGCGACTCTGAAGAGACAAGAGAGAAGAGTTAAACTAAGTTAGAAACAAGTCAAAGGCAAGAGCAAGTTCCTTAGCAATCACCGTCTCCTAAGTTCCTTCCTTTCCTTACTCCTCTTACTAAGTTACTCATCTTCCTTCCACAAACACGCAATTCCTCCCTGTATAGTTCTACCTCTTTCTCCCTCTGCTACAATCTATCGTATTTGTTTTAGCTTATTCGATATACTTGTACTCGCAACTCAGTCGCGCACAGAGCAAAAGATCTCTCAATTTAAATCCTTCGATCGTTAACCATGTTAACCACTAGAGATAACGCATAAGGAGAGTAATAGAGATCTTTACAACGACGCGGCGTGCTAGACATTTATCGTCCTATAAGAGTAAAGGTCTTACGAGAATAATTCCGATACTAACATTAATGATAGCGTATAGACGAGCCTTTGCGAGTTCCAGAAATCTCCTCCTCTTACTATTACGATAAGTTTCAACGTTAGCGACCGTAAACGCCACCGTAACGAAGACGTTTACCTTCACGAGTTCTAGAAGTCTACTCTTACTACCACCACAAGGAGCTTCAATACCAGCGACCGTAAACGCTACCGCGACTAAATATTATAGACTAGGGAGACTGGCCGATACGTAAGTCAAATTTGCGGTTGTTTCCTCTAACACATACCCCTTCCCTTCGTCCATTTTATATATACAACTATCTAATAAATCCTTAGCACCTTTAAGTCTTTCTCCATATTCCCTCGGTCCACTTCCGGAATTTTCGTTATCACCCCCTTCACGTTCACCCTACATAGACCGCCACATCACGCGCCGCAACACCGTCTTACCACTCCTAATCTCCTTTCCTCTAGCCGTAATAGACCAGATCCCTAGTAACGTCGCTCCGGAGAGCGAGGCTTCGCTACCAAGATATCCATCTAAAGAAGATAGTAAGGAGGAACACAACGAGAGTCGACCCATCACACTTAAAGGCATATTGCGTAACAATCCAACGACGACCAGTTCAATTTTCTAGACCGTATAAGGAGAATTCTTTCCAACAGGCTCGACTTGGGAATTAATTAACGCCGATTACGAATTAAGAGGGTACGAAGTGAATTCGCCCGTAGTTCAACAAATCCACTAGACAACTAGCCCCCAACATTTAGAAATGTCATACGACGACGACGACACTACAGAAGACGGGAGCGGGAACGAACAGGATGCCTCCAACTCCGTGACGAATCCACCCGCGCACTACCACAACCGGTAAATCTACTAGACAACCAACCCTCAACCTTTAGAAACGTCATACGACGACGACGATACTACGGAAGACGGGAGCGCGAACGAATAGAATGCTTCACACTCTATCGAAAACACACCGAATAGAAGACTAGCTATAATAGATTAGAATCTTATAGCAGCAGATACTGTGGAAGACGACACTATTATTATGAATCCGAGAAAAAGGAAGGTCGAAGAGTTATTCAGTTCCGTAGAGCAATCAGGTATTATTTTCTCAATTCCAATGTCAGGCGAAAAGCTAACCGTTAAAGGCTTAAGGTTCCCATATATAGGCAGCAAGTCGGATAACGAGATAGACGCTATAGACGCCGAATTAAACGTGGTCGACGATAAGGAAGTACCACAACCAACCAACGCTTCAAATACTAACGATATTGGAAATATTACAGGAAGACATAGGCCGGTTAAATAGGTAAAGACAAGGGTAGGCCAGATGGTTGCTACGTCGGCCGCATCTCCTTAAGCTCATCGTCTAACACAGAACGGACAAGTCAAGAAGCAAACAGTAATACTACGAGAAGAGTACCTCGCAAGTGACGAAGAACTTTAAAACTAAGAACAAATATGGGGAGAATCAACTTTGTATAAGTTATAAACATTGAATTTTGAGATTAGAGGAATTGTTAGACTACAAAGATATTTCACAAGTCAGAGTATAGAACCTCTTGAATCTGCAGAAGTGCCAATCAAACCTTCACACTCACGCTACAAGTTTAAAAAGATCCTAAGTTAAGAATTAAAAACGTCAAAGTCTAACTTGTTGAAATATGCGTCAAACTTGGGATATTGCGTGTTCAAGTTTGTAACAGATTAACTCTTTTCCATCGTCTACCAATCTTAATATATTATTCCGTATGACTTGGACTTGAGCCACACGTAGCTTACACAAGTTCGAGTATCTCCACTAGAAAATGAATTAGAGATGATGTAGCAATGACTTTACCCAAAATATATAGCCAGACAATTATTCTTACCGTCGTTACGCGTAACATTTCTATGTCGCAGAAAAATTATTTATATGTGCAAAATCCTTCGCTCGTATAATGCGGAGCAGATGCTACGGCTGAACTAATATATGTGATTACGATGTATAAGAGATTGTGCTTTAGGAAAGATTAGAAATTAACCTATTACTGATTGATACAACTCGAGAGCGGATGACAAAAAAAAACAAGCGATGTTATTTCGTGAATATTTATTTGTGTTTCCTATCCACAGATCTGTCCTCTTCACGTTAAGTAATATAAGATATAAAAAGGTTCGAGAACTACAAAACTTTGCAGACTCTATAACAGTCTATGATTGGCAATCATTATTCTAATGCAGGTAGAAACTCTATATACACAGAATGTGACGATGTAGATTATCATAAAAATTGTTATTCATACCGCACACATAACCGGATACTTGTATTTCTTGAAGCTCTTCTAGCTATTCTTACTTCTTTCAACATCTACTCTTTCAACATCTACTCTTTCAGCATCTACTCTTTCAACATCTACTCTTTCAGCATCTCCTCTTTTAGTACCTCCTCTTTCAGTATCTACTCTTTTAGCATCTCCTCCTTCAGCATCTACTCTTTCAGTACCTCCTCTTTTAGCATCTCCTCCTTTAGCATCTCCTCCTTTAGTATCTACTCTTTTAGTATCTACTCTTTTAGCATCTACTCTTTTAGCATCTACTCTTTCAGCATCTCCTCCTTCAGCATCTCTTCTTTTAGTACCTCCTCTTTTAGTATCTACTCTTTCAGCATCTACTCTTTCAGTGCCTCCTCTTTCAACATCTCCTCCTTCAACATCTCCTCCTTTAACATCTACTCCTTTAACATCTCCTCCTTCAACATCTTATTATAGATAAGCTCTTTCATTACAGAGATCCCTAACTATCGGGTTACTATAGGACCAAGCATCCACGACACCGTCGTTGGTTGTCAAATTACGGCTTATCAAATCATATCATGAACATGATCCGCGATTTCCAATCGTATTCGATAACGGTTATACTATGCCGCGTCTTATTCCATCTTTACGATCGGGAAATAGAGAGATATTCTTACGATACTTAGATATACTATACCCTAGTATAATAATAGCGATTAAACTAATCTACAACTATTAAGAAGTTAGAGTAGCATTAGCAGCTACCCTACGATGTCTGGCTTACGGTTCTAAGTTTAAGGGCAGCCCACGTGTATCGACTCTTACTAATTACATTAAATAGATGCATTTGGTTGATGTATACGGTAAGGCATAAATATGTGAATAATACCACTAGTACCTTATTTAAATGTCCTTTGATCCGTGTTGACCGATACTAGGGATCGGTTAGACTCGGTCGAGGTCGCTCAAGTAGCCGCGACCTATTATATAGGATAAGCGATGTTCGAGATCGGTTAGACTCGGTCGAGGTCGCTTAAGTAGCCACGACCTATCATATATAATAAGCGATGTTCGAGATCGGTCAGACTCGGTCGAGGTCGCTTAAATAGCCACGACCTATTATATATAATGAGCGATGTTAGAGATCGGTTAGACTCGGTCGAGGTCGCGCAAGTAGCCACGACCTATTATATATAATAAGCGATATTAGAGATCGGTTAGACTCGGTCGAGGTCGCTTAAGTGGCCACGACCTATTATATATAATAAGCGATGTTCGATATCGGTCAGACTCGGTCGAGGTCGCTCGAGTTACTACGACCTTTAGATGGCCATATTATACGGGTAAAGGAAGGTCTATGTCACAGTGGTTTGTTTACGTGTTTGGCCAAATGCTACGAGTCCACTCAAGAGATGTCTTTAGGGGAAAATAGTATTTTAAATGGAAAGCAACGAGGACGAACAACCGCCGTAATATTTGACACCGAGTTCATATCTCCTTTATAGCTTGTCATTATTTACATATTATTAAATGTTTATCGTTTGGCAACATTATTATTAGGATCAATTGCGCGATCATTTCCTCCTACGCGCTAGATTACGGTTAACCATCTCCGCTTCGTGGTTGTCGTCGAATTCTAGAATAATATACTTATTAGTGTCACCGTAACTAGCACGAGGACGTGCCTTTTCCTCTCGAACATATTCGTATTTGTGAAGCGCACTCAATATTTGTTTATACTTAATAAGTTTAACTTCGTAATAAGTTAAGTAAGAGTAGTAAAAAATCGTAGACACGTTGAAATTCGTCAATGACGACTTGGCGGGCGTCAAATCCAAGAGAATATTATATCTACCTCTCGAAGGACGGAGACCTCCACTGGTGACTTTGTGACTATTACCATCTGGCGTTTCTCTATTTTAGTGAAGTCTGTTTCTACTTACATGTTATCGACGAGCTCGAATAACTTATTAGTTATTGTACCGGCCTTGGAGTAATTTCATATCATCGGATTAAGTATCATCGACTAGCTCGTCGATATACTTTATAACCTTAGTAGCAAATGGTTTAGTAAGTGGGATATTAAACCTTATCGCCATTAGTCCTAAGGCCGGGAAACTATAGGCTACGAGAATTCGTTAAATGAGGCCGGCCGTCCGTGTGTTGTCGTCGAGCTATACTTATTACGTTCTGTCTAGCACTATTGAAGGATCTCATTAGCCGCTGTTGGTTTCCTTTTTCTTTTACCATCTAGACGTCCTTACGGTCCTTTGATGCCGTTCTCCCCAGCCATGACGAGCTTTGGTACTCGAGTACAACATAGGCATAATAAGCTTCCACGGGTTTCTACATGAGTAGAGGAAGGTAGATCATTTTTCTTACCGTCTACTTAATATCCTTGTCTAGGGATATCATATATCTCTTACATAGCTCTACAAATTTATTAAAGAACTCGGCGGCCCCCTCTAGTGTAAGCTTTAGATCGCTCGTCGTATATAGGCCAGACTTCTTTAGCTATGCTTCCTTTCATATATTACTAGAGTTTATCCTTCTAAGACTCCATTTCGAAAGCGTTTAGCCATCTAGTCAGGGCGGATGGCCGTCCTGCCGACCCTAAGAGGAGTAGCCACTTTATAACAAGGACGCCAGCGTCTTACTATTACTTTATACCATATGCTATCGTGTGAAGCGACGTGAATTTCGCCAACAACAAATACCATAGAAAGACCGAAATCGTATTATCTTTATAGACTTATTAACAGGTATACTTGACTACTCTACGTGGGTCTCTTTTACATACCGTAGGAGTCTAGTATTTCGTTAGCCTTAACTTAGTAGATGTAGTCATCAACTTAGAGCCTATTAACTTATCCGTCGTTAGGATGATACACTCGTAGCTACCGCGCTTCCTAGAGTATTTATAACGTAGTAGAGCTATAAGCTTGCTCTATTCGCTCCTCAACCTCCGAAATACCTCGTTCGGGTCTCTCGAGTTAGCCGGAATTGCGCTCCTAGCTTTGTATCCCTGTATAGGTAGCTTGCGAAAGCCAGAAAGCGTAAATGCGAGGTGTGAAGAAGCTGCAAGTTTGGTCGTCTCCGAATGGGTAACCCTTAGTTCAATATTAGATCTAACCCCACGGAGGAAGGTTCGATTAATATACTTGATTAACTACTTCGCCTGCATCCTTAGGGACTTACGATAGAGAATGATAAAGGATAGATCACTAGAGTTTTTAAATATACTATTAGAATGAAGCAATTTCCTAAAGGGCATTACATATTACTTAATTAATCTTCCGCTGGTAGATAGTACTCGACATCTTTATAGTCCGGGTCGTCCTTTATTAGCCGGTAATCCTTCTATACGTCGTAGTAGTTAGACATTAGGACGTGACGGATCATCACTATAAGGATGGTAACGGTGGTCTTGCTAGTGCTAGGTCTATCGGCAATAAATGCACTATTATTACTAAGAACAGCGTTGCAGAGAATAGTTAATCACAAACTAACTAAGATGTCGAAGGCAGAACGCAATGTATACGAAACCAAACAGCACATTGGCAAGACATAGGGAAATAGACATACTTTTTCGCATTGCGTTAGGGTCCGAAATAAACGCCGACGACAAGACTTCATATTAGAGAAGAAATTAAACATTCCCGTTAACTGCGCTTCTGCATACAGGAGTAAAATGAAATTATCTAACCATAAGAAGAAAAAAATCCATCACCCGTATGTGGTGATATCTAAGCATCGATCACAGGTATAAATACATATATAGACATGCTTCAGAACTCCTTTTAGTCTTTACCAATTTGAAACTAAGCCGAAGTGGTGCCTTCAATATCTTCCTCTGTCTTGATACCAAATATTTCGATCGCGCTGTACTTGTCAAACATGTTCTCACCGGGCGTTGATTTTGAAGTTTGTACTAGACATTTCTCGGGTTTGTCACTCTTGGTCTTCTTATTTCTAGAACGGGCACGCTCTTCGGCCGATCTCTTCCTTAACTTTCCATTTGTTTTTGCTGTCGTGTCACCGTTGTCATTGGCGTCGGTGTCGCTCTAGTATTCCAATCCTTCTAGTAGATACAGATTGTGAATACCACTAGAAACCGCCCTCGCTAGATCTCCACCCTCTACATCAATGTCGTCTTTACGTGGAGTGATCTCGAAGGGATCAACGACTACGTTGATCGTCTTAATAGAGTGAACCTCCTAGAAACACTAGTATTGCTCGGGAACTAAATAGGCTATTAGGCGGCTTCGGCGACATGTTTGTTTATAATTACACTTACTCGAGCTCCTGGGGTAAATATATATTTCGATGATAGAAACTCTCAGAGACACGGCCGCAGTAAGTGCCGCTATCCAATGCCCTTATCTATTAATGTCGATAGGCTTTGCTTAAAGTCCGTAGAAGCGAAGAATGTGTAGACTTAGGTCGAACTCGACTTCGGAGTCGTCATTTATACGTTTCAGGAAAAGCAAGAAGCTCGTGTCTATAGGCATAAAGTCTGACGCGGGGTTAGCCGGTTTACGTTACAGTAGTTGTTTCAATTCAACGAACTTCTATGGTTTCCAGATGGCCATTGGATCATTCCTATCAGACTCTTAGAGTACCTGGATAGTTTTGTTGCAAAGGCTGTCGGGCTATAGAGGGATAAACGGCGCCGATACGGCGACGGGAGGGGCTAATTTAGTGTCAGTTAATGCCATGGTATTCATGCGACCAATAAAACACTCACCGATCTTGCGTGGTGCCTTAGTTAGCGTTTAAGGTTTGTTTGTTTTCCTATTGGTCTACTTTCTTTCACTAGATTACGATCGTGCGTTTCTCCATGTTACAGTAATTAGACCTTATAAAGCTTTCATGATCATGTTGTCGTCTTTCTTGCACGGCCCTCTAAACTTTCCCTTAAACTTCCGCTCCATGTCCGCGGCGACAAGTCTTGCCTTCTATTTATTTTCTTGCCAATCAGGTATAGGGTTATCTTTCTATTCGTGAAAGGCGGCTGTAAGAGAGAGACCATATACGGTCGCCCTCTCTCTGGCGTACTCTTACATCGTGTCCCAGAGTCGATCTGTGATTGCGAGGACACCCATAATATGTGCCTTGTTGCCAGATTGTTTTTGGAACTCTTCCCAAACCGGATCATCGATGGCGCGGGGGGTGACTATACCATTATCACGGTCGCTATTAACAGAAGAATCAGACATAACGAATAAAGCGTGGTGAGAGTAAAGAAGGAGGAGTATTACAGGTGACCGCCTGCGACCGAGGGAAAAGAAGGTCGTCGGAGGTGAAAGAATACCAAGGATTGGACCCTGACGGGAAGTTTGCCCCAATAGATCTTGTGACCGAGGAAAGAGATCTTCTAACCGAGGAAACTCTCCTCGGTTACGGTCGGTCGTAAGGCAGCGTAAGATATGTTTTTAGCTCGCGTATCCTAGGTGCGACGGAGGTCAAGCTCGGTCGTGATAGGTTATTCATATATTTAGACTCTACTATGAAATTAAGTTGTATATGCCACTGACTAAATACAGCGGTAAAGGCAGTACTCTAACCCAAGGCGACTAAAAGACTGCATGCGGTTATGGCGGCGATATTATTACATACAAAGGAATTAATTCGTCCTTTGTCTGTGACAAGAATATGCATTATAAAGAACAAGATATGTTAGAAGAGTACCATACTCATAGAGCGGTGGCTTGTTTTACTACAAGGACAAGAAATAAGAGGATGCCGCAGAATGCAGGCAAAAGTTCTTAATTATTAGGCTTATGCATTCGCCTAGGTACAGCAACATAATAATGATTTTAACAGCATGTGAGTTAACGAAAGATGAATTTTTATTTAAATACGTCGTAATACATGTGAGTAAGAGGCGAACACGCTAGATTAGAAGGTATTAGTAAGGAGGACATAGAGGAGGTGGCTTACAAGTATCAAGGACGTAGAGGAGGTGGCTTATAAGTATCAAGGACGTGGAGGAGGTGGCTTATAAGTACATGGGACTAACGAGAAGGTGGCTTACAAGTATCAAGGACGTGGAGAAGGTGGCTTACAAGTATTAAGGACGTGGAGGAGGTGGCTTACAAGTACATAGGACTGACGAGAAGGTGGCTTATAAGTACATAGGACTGACGAGAAGGTGGCTTACAAGTATATAGGACTAACGAGAAGGTGGCTTATAAGTACACGGGACTAACGAGAAACACATATATAATTATACAGACTAGAATGAATATTTGTACAACCATCCTGACAGAAAGACATTTGTACTTGGCCATTTTTCCCTGGCGATGTCCATCGACCCTTATTGTCGATGTGCTCTATCATTCAGTGAACTATTGAATATCTAGGTCATTAACATTTTAAGCTCACGGGGGTATCAGCACGATAGTACTATTAAATACATCTAACAACATCACCGGATATCCGTACGATCGAGTTGTTAAAGGTAAGCATGAAAATAATCGTTTAGAACGAGCTCACGGGGGTATCAGCACGATAGCATTATCAAATACATCTAACAACATTACCGGATATCCGCACGATCGAGTTGTTGAAGGTAAGTATGAAAATAATCGTTCAAAACGAGCTTACGGGGGTATCAGCACGATAGCACTATCAAATACATCTAATAACATTACCGGATATCCGCACGATTGAGTTGTTGAAGGCAAGCATGAAAATAATTATTCAAAACGAGCTCACGGGGGTATCAGCACGGGTAAGTATAGCAATTTCCTCTAAGAGGCTGAAGTCCTATTCGAAATCAGTGATGAACGTGTTAATATGAATCTTCCTCGCACCAGTCTTATCGTTGTTGTACATTGTCTGGATGTACTCAATATCTATACAGTATTTCGGAGTGGAAATGAGAAGGATTTGCCAGGCAACTCAAATGGTATGATCAACCCATGCATTAGGGAAGTCCCAGTGATGTTCTGAGGTATCTGAAGGGGTCACTAGACATATTTGAATGTGTTAGAAAGAGAATTGCCGTAACGGATTAGGTAAGTCTGGATGTCCGCGTAGGTCCTAGATAAAGTCTCGAAACTATTAGGACAGACTGGTAGTGTTTTCGTGCAGAGAAAGAGCACTTTATACTAACGAAATGTGTCTAGCATATCCTACCAACGTGTTGTTCGACTCGAAAATGGATGGTATTAGGGCTTTCTAGGGAGTGTCGACATATTTTAATCGAAAGGCGACGACGCGAGCTATTTGCGAAGATATGTGAAGCAATATACGGTGGTGTTGGCAAACAGTCTTTAGGTATGGCTTTAACCAGCTGGCAGCCCCTTCAAGTAGGTCAATGCGCCCGCAGTATTGGGCATCGTTCGTCTTCTATATAAAGGGATATGCGAAGGGGAATAGTAGTAATGTTATCGTGACGAAGTATTGGATTGCGCATGGAGGCTCTTCAATAATAAGACGAGAAATAAACATAGTACAAACTACAGAGACGTGATCTAGGGCTGAATTAGGCCTAATGCGGCCGAGCTAAGGGAAATAAGTAATAATGTATTATCGTGGGGACTACTACAAGATAATATCGGCTTTTTTTTCCGCGCGATGTATCTCGATGTTATCGCTATTCTCCGTCATACAATACACCCCCTAATGTACGAATTATATTCTTATGTCTTGTCGTACGTCGAATATGTCAACATTCACATTGGACTGAGAGCGTCCACTAATATATATCTAGTGCCCAAGTTCATACTATGACGGAGATGCCAGCAAGGTAAAATTTCAAATTCGACCGATAGCGGTCACAAGGCTCCACGTAGTTAAGATAATACTAAGGAACCTCTATACGAGCGAAATTATATGCCTACGGGAGTACTATAATAACAACAATGACGAATACGGACTTACTACATTCTAGACGAGGAGAAGGATTAGCAAGAACCGGGCATGGGAGAGATTTCGCGATACAGGGATCGAAATAAATAGCTCATGCTGGTCTAGACGAAGAGGAGGATTGGCAAGAACCGGGTAGAGGAGAGATTTCGCGATGTAGGAATCGAAATAAATAGCTTATGCTAGTCCAGACGAAGAGGAGGATTAGCAAGAACCGGGTAGAGGAGAGATTTCGCGATACAGGGATCGAAATGAATAGCTCATGCTAGTCTAGACGAAGAGGAGGATTGGTAAGAACCGGGTAGAGGAGAGATTTCGCGATACAGGGATCGAAATGAATAGCTCATGCTAGTCCAGACGAAGAGGAGGATTAGTAAGAACCGGGTAGAGGAGAGATTTCGCGATATAGAGATCGAAATGAATAGCTTATGCTAGTCTAGATAAAGAGGAGGGTTGGTAAGAACCGGGCAGAGGAGAGATTTCGCGATATAGGGATCGAAATAAATAGCTCATGCTGGTCCAGACGAAGAGGAGAGTTTGTAATTTACCACATGGGGGAAAATGTAAGAAGTATTCAGAGAAGGAGTAAGTTACATATTACGCAGGTACACAAAACTTGTTATATAGACACGAAACGCATAGTATGCGTGTAAGGAGTAATTGCATTTTTATCCATGTCATCGCAATGAGTCGAGAGCGACTTAACTAAGACAATTAAGAAATATTAGAACAAATAGAAGAGTAAAATTCAACAACTAGTTGTGAAGCGGAAGAGAAAAACGACAAGTCCGATGCTCCTGCCAGTTAGGATTACTTTTTATGCTAAACCCCTCTTTCCCCTTCTTCAACACTCTACTTTCTTCAACACTTAACTTCCTTGTTCACGTCATTATCTTTCTATCTCTTCTATTCTCCACGTCAACCTTTATTATTGTCTATACTTATAGTTGACGATAGGGCGCCGTTCACGGCGAATCGTCGTACTCGCATTTACAACCTCGCGCTTAATCGGCGACCTTTTAATAGGACGGACCAGATTCAATATAAGTGGTATCAAGAGGCTTAGCGTAGACGCTATGACGACGCGCCGCCACCCATGTCAACCACTAGAGATAACGTACAAGGAGAGCAATAGAGATCTTTACAACGACGTGGCGTGCTAGACATTTATCGTCCTATAAGAGTAAAGGCCTTACGAGAATAATTTCGATACTAACATTAATAATAGCGTATAGACGAGCCTTTGCGAGTTCCAGACATCTCCTCCTCTTACTATTACGATAAGTTTCAACGTTAGCGACCGTAAACGCCACCGCAACGGAGACGTTCACCTTTACGAGTTCTAGAAATCTCCTCTTACTACTATTACGATAAGTTTCAACGTTAGCGACCGCAAACGCCACCGTAACGGAGACGTTTACCTTCACGAGTTCTAGAAATCTCCTCTCACTACCATTACGATAAATTTCAACATTAACGACCACAAACGCCACCGCAACGGAGACGTTCACATTCACGAGAAAGTAAGTCCAACTTGTTTCTAATTCCACCGATGCATATCTCGTACTTAACTCTCTCTTCACCCATCACAATGAAGTAATATATAAGCTAACTTCCCAAGGACGCACTTATGAAAGTCCTAATTGGCGGCGTCATCGACAAAGTCCTCGGTACTTACCACAGATTCTACCCTTATTAGAAAGACGTCCGTAGCGCGCCGAACCAAGACCTATAAGCCATCCGCCAGTTTACCACCAGCCTTAGACGAGGGTTTCTCCGCCAAAGCGACAAGGGACAGCAGATACTCACCGGAAAAGACCAAGAACGCGTTTATTACCCGCAAAGACCTAGACAGTAACGAAGAAAGTCTTAGCGGATAGAGGTGTAAGTGAGTCATCAAATTTAGGGTAACTTACATCAATTGACATACGGTAGATCAACAAGAAGTCTTAGGACCAAACACGGCATTAAATGGACAGGACAACAGAATCTTCGATGACGAATAGGTACCAGAAATCGACGACGGTATTTAAGACTCGGGAAATAATCGTTAAGACACACAAACCTCCTCCAGAATCAACATTAGCATTCATGATTCCGAAGGAGAACTAGGTATTATTTTCTCAATTCCCATGCTAGGCGAAAGCTAACTATTAAAGGCCTAAGGTTCCCAGACGTAGGGAGTAAATCTAACGACGAGATGGACGCTATGGACGCCGAATTTAACGTGGTTGACGATGAGGAAGAACTATAATCAACTAACGCTTTAAATGCCGCCGATGTTAAAACCAATATAGGAAGACGTAAGATGGTAACAACTACGAAAGTTAGGGTAGGCCTAATGATCGGTGCGTTATTCATATCACTACAAGGTAGAGGTATGACCTATTCTGAGATACTCGAGAGTGTTCAAAAGAACTAGGGCCCTCTTGGCGCTGGTAGTAACGAAAAAAGAAACCTCCGGCTTAGAGCTACTTCATTGCGTATGCAATCACAGTTTGTAACTACAAGCTCGACCAAGAGAAGCTCGAAATTGAGGAAAACAGCGGTCGATATGCATATGCTTCCGCCACCCCAAATCCAAGTACATCCCCCGGGGATGGGGCAAGCAAACCGTGTTACACTCAATCTCGACGCGAAAGAATTCAAAACCACACCTGAGTTCGTGTCACAGTTTCCCTTCGAGTTTACTTTTCCGCCCATGGATCGTTTCAAGCAAACAAAGCTCGTGGTAATCTTCGTTAGATGGACCGACACCACTTAGACCCTTATAAAGAGAGATTCTCTTACAGCTTTGGCGCACAAAATTTTCTCGTACTAGGCAAGTATTCATTTGCCGGATATGTATAACTTACCAATATTTATACCGACTGATCGATTGAGATACGACTTTAATCCGGCGTCACCGACAGCAAATTATACGATCATCTATGGGATGGGCAGGCCAAGTAGTATACAACTTTTCAGACCAGGTGGCAACGAGGACGAAAATAATTACCTCAATGACGTATGCCGGGCGTTTCGTGTTATGAACGACCATTGCACGACTTATTGTACGACGCAAAACGTATCGCTTGTAGGATGCGGGTTGGATGTAATGACGGATATATCGGTGGGGTTGGTGGACATCGCTAGGACTTGGGACAAGTTACGATTCACGAAGAGCTACGGCGTTGACTAATCTCTTGTTAATACGATCCGACAAAATATGCTAATGGAAACAATCAATGGTGTTTCTTGGATCCACCTGGATTTATATTACTTGTCACTACTATCACTCGTCAACACTAGCAACAGGAGGAATAGAGATTTCTTAGTCGGGAATGGCCATTGGTACTTCTTAGAGGTCGTGATGAAAGACATTCACAATGTAAAGCTAGCTAGGAGAAACCACATTAGGGAGAATGAGGGTGAAGATTACAACGGGGTACCAACTTCGATATACGCAAGAGCAGGGATGCGCTCGTTTCTTAAAGATCTTCCGGACCTTCCCGCGCCTTCTATCCCGCCCGCTATAGCATCGACGCCTTCCACCCCGCCCGCTACAGCATCGACGCCTTCCATCCCGCCCGCTATAGCATCGACGCCTTCCATCCCGCCAGCTCTAGCATCGACGCCTTCCATCCCGCCAGCTCTAGCATCGACGCCTTCTATCCCGCCCGCTATAGCATCGACGCCTTCCATCCCGCCCGCTATAGCATCGACGCCTTCCATCCCGCCCGCTATAGCATCGACGCCTTCTACCCCGCCCGCTACAGTATCGACGCCTTCTATCCCGCCAGCTCCAGCATCGACGCCTTCCATCCCGCCCGCTACAGCATCGACGCCTTCCATCCCGCTAGCTCTAGCATCGACGTCTTCTATCCTATCCGCTGCAATATCACTCGCCCAGCATGGTTTACAACGCACAATCATATTCGATGACGGTTATACTATGCCGCGTCTCACTCTATCTTTGCGATCGGGAAATAGATAGATATTCTTAAGACACTTAGATATACTATACCCTAGTATAATAACAGTAATTAAACCACTCTCCGACTATTACGAAAATAGAATAGCACTAGTAGATCCCCTACGATGTCTGGCCTACGGTTCTAAGTTTAAGGGCACCCGACGTGTATCGACTCTTGCTAATTACATTAAACAGATATATCCGCCTAATGTATTCATTCGGGGTTAGGTCAATATTTGAATGTAGTTTATTACTCTAGCTCGTCAATAACATATAAAAAGAGGAACTTTGTGCTTTTGATTTTAGAGTTGCTTCATGCACCCGTTTCGACTTTAGCCTGAACTGTAGTATATCGTCGCTCGATGCTCACCCCTTCGTTGAACAACGACCTTGTAGGTCCGTTTCCGACGGATATATTCCTCTTCATAATAATAATAATACCCGTGATGTGTTGTACTCGTACGAGTAGAGTAGGGTACTTGAGTTGATTGAAAATTAAGTACTCGTCGTTGTATGAGTAAACACTTCTTGTATGTTTCTCTAGCTAACAATTCATGCCTACGATGTTATCTATCCGTTATGGTGTTTCTAAGACGGAACTGCTCCCTAAACTC
>Ga0160429_1001157_pt1 | contig 15391 bp, 12 predicted proteins | sample SolpanmetagenomR_FD_108199 | JGI IMG/M metagenome (GOLD analysis project Ga0160429, IMG submission 108199) | Solar panel surface microbial communities from Lawrence Berkeley National Laboratory, California, USA - R | ecosystem: Engineered > Built environment > Solar panel > Unclassified ...
AGCTACATCAAATCTCGAGTGAAAGCGACACGGCACCACGAACCGAGAGTCGCGGGCCAATGGGTTGCCCTAAACCTCGGCCAAGAGGGTCGGCCGCCGCTATCGCCCATTCTTCAGGACAGTCGTAGGATGACGAATGACCTCCATCCGGGGAGTACTGGAGGCGGCGGCACGACTGAAGATGCGGTAGCGTGGCCATCTTCTTCAGGACCGCAGGGTTTACATCAGAGACCAATCTCTGGCGACAGCTCGCTGAACAGTAGAGAGCAGGACAGGGTTCCTCCAAATTTCGTATCATTGGTCCCTTCGCTTGCATTAGAGCCCGAACTAGCATCTCTTGCGGACAGAAGCGCATTGTCTGGAATTGGCCTCGTTTGCCTTGTTGCCTCATGCATGTCTGGACGGCGGCCTGCATCGTAAGCGTGGGTCGGCGCCAAGGTGATGTGTGGGATCATCTTTGGTTGGCTTCGTCCAAAGAGGTGGTGACTCGGGCGCGGCCGGCCAATTTACTCTTCCGTTTCCGGCAAAGCTGAAGGACCAAATGGTCAAGGACCGGACGATCAAAAGGACAGGCAGTTCAGAAGTGGTCCAAACCATACATCCTTGCGTGAATCGTACGTTACCGTTAGCATGGATGAGTGAACCCGTAAACAAATGCAGTAGAGCCTCATCCCAGAACAGGGTGACGGATCTAACTGGAAGAAGCATTGAAGCATGAAAAAACGGGCCTGCAAGCAGAGACAAAAGATCGAACTTCAGACTCAGGAATTTTGGGGACAGAAGAAACATCTTATAACGTCCTTTTAGCACAGCCCACTCAAGGGACGCCTCAGAGAAGCAAGCCGTTGCACTGCCCCAATGGGTCACCAGTGCTCATTAGGGCGGGTAGAGTCGCGCCTTCACTGAACACTTCCCCAACACCCTTCCAGCCTTCTATGCATCTAGCCTCTCGCATCTTCAGTGCAACATCGATAAATTCGTTAGTTATATCATGAACACTGTTCAATGTATTTCCCTCGCTGATATAGACTCCAATACTGGTACCTACGGTAAAGCCCTCTTTGTCCGCGGGGTAGTGTGATGAGGCTGCAGAAATTATGCAAGCGCTTGCTTTCGCTGCACTCTTTCGTTGTCCAATCAACAAAAAGCATTGAGTGCCGAATAGGCTAGAGGCTGCTAAATATATTGCGTTTTATCAAAGACATTGATACCAAGCTAAGCCAAAATAAGGCATTCAATACCAACACAGCAAACAGCGACGCCAGATACTGCAGAATCGAAGAAGAGTTTAGGTAGTCGCAGCTCATTGGGTTACGTCGTAATAACAAGATTGTCTGACGCTGATTTGTCATTGAAAGCACCCGCACAACGTAGACGGAAGGCCCTTTCAGCAGCGGCCATCCCCTGCTAAGGGAGATCGTGCATCACGAGATTCGGCCCTCGTCGTGTCTAGATCTCTGCCGCTCGTTTGATCCACAGCAGGTAGACGATGGACGTGCCCCAAAGGATTCCACGGCTGTTGACGTTGATCTTCCCTCTGCCAGCGTACAAGCTTGTCGTAGTTTTCAGCGTCTGTCGAACCTTGCGTTGCCGCCGATTCGGCTGGGTGGTCGCGCGGCAATGCCCAGGCACGCTCGATAGCTAACCATCCGCCAGGTTGAGGTCCGAAATCCTGACAAGGCTGCTCTATTCGGTTAGATCTGTTCGCACACGGGGTGACGGGGCCTACGAACAGCAACTACCGCTGCAGCGTGCCCAGCACGAGGGGTAATCGGCCTATGATGATCTTTGTCAGGGCAGCAAGGGCTACACTCCGGTTGGAGTTTGAGGTCGCTGTTGCGGTTGGACGCTTGATGAACGGTATCATTGCTGTTAGCTGGCATGGTCTGCGAGTAGTCTAAGCTTGCGAACGGAATCTCAAACACAGACAAATTAATTCGGGTTTTTCATGCTCGTAATACCAGAGATGTCGTGTTAAATAAGTAATGTACCAGCTTAATTGTCCTTAAGGATGGTAAAGCTCCTTGAGGGTACAATCAGAAGAGCACCGTCAGCATCAGGACAGAACCTTATCATGCGTAATCCATCATGAAGATTCGTAGTGCCCGAAAAAAGCTCTTGTTTGTTCGTTCGCGGTAGTGACAGACCTTGTGTTGCGGATGGCCCACCGCTCGCTAGGGACGCTTCAACACAGGATCGGTGCGTATGGCATGCGCTCAGTGAGCGTCAGAAAGGCGTCAAAGCCGAACACCAAGCAGCATGCTGGACGGCATACATGGCTACCCGTGACACGCCGAAAGGGGCTGCTCGCTGCACCAAAACTCTCTCCGGCAGGGATCGCGCTGAAGTGGGTCATATTGGAACCAGAACGTGCGCTCTGTTCTGGGGAGAAAGCTGGCTGGACGCGCACCGTATTCAGAGCATTACCTGAAGCAGGCAGCCAGTCTCAGGAATGGCGACAGGCGGGTAAAAGCGCTTATCTTTCGAAAACGTGACCACTAGCATCGCAGCGTGCTATCGAGTGGCTTGCAGTGGCTCACCGGTCGTGCTCGTCGTGGCTCAGTCCTCGTGGCTCTATCGATATGGCCCATCGTCGTGGCTCATCCGTCGCAGCTTCGTTTGTCGTATTCCACCTCATTCGTAAGTCCGCAGCAGGTAAGGGCGTAATGGGCGGAAAGAAGAGGGGGTGACGTTCGTTCCAGAAGCCACGTAACGGGCCCGTTGAGGCCCATTCCGAGCTATACCTATTTGGGCTTGTCGAAAGCCGACCTCGACCAGCACCATCATGTCGATCACGTTTTCGCGGACAGGGAGCCGCATTATGTACGGCCACACACACTGAGAGTCACAAAGGCGTTCGAGCACTCGAGTAAAATCTTGCCACTCTCGAGCATGCGATACGGCTCTACGTTCCTTGTCATTTCGTCGGCTCGGATCGAACCGGCACTTGTACTGGGGAACAGCGTTTAAATCGATCCTTACAGGCTCTGGAATGCTAAAAATGACTATCTGGATGATATAAAAAAGGTACCTTAGGTACTCTTCTATAGAATGTGGGGTCGAATATGCCGGCAACATACTCCTGTCCGCCTAATTTGGCACGGACAAGACCACGATGAGTAAATTCGACATCCGGTATAACCGCAACACCGAACACGGATAAGCGGCGAAAACAGGCCAAACCCTCACGTTTACACGCTGTGAGCATACATTTCTTGTAAAGCTCATACAGTTTGTCGAGGGTACAACGTCAAATGACATGGTCGGCATCTTCTTTGCAAACATCAGCGTCGTTCTCGGAATGTACGTACTCGTCCTCGAGGCGCAATCTGCGCCGAGTTCACGGCAGCGAACGAGAACAAGGTCGAAGACAATAGGGCTCAGGACGAAGATACTCTTGCAAAAGACAGTCATGCGGATACGGTGTGTGTCAAAATATTTGGAAGTATTGCGGATAGACGGATTCCGCCGGTCCTCCATAACACCGTGAGCTGTCGGCAGGCCTAGCTTGGACGGAGGGTTGTATACTCAGCTGTATAACTATTTGCTCACATACATCATGTCATCCTTCACATATTCCGTTTCCTTGCCTGTGTGAACGAGAAGCTGTATGGTAGCCTCCTGGTTCTACAATCTATTGTCTAAGCCCACATCTTCTTGAAAGTTCCATCAAACTCCGCCTTCAAGATCTGAAACGCCTTCAACACCTTCAACAAACCCCTCCCATCATCCCCTTCCCATGCTGGCTTCCCCACCTCATCCCCATCCGGCTCCGCACCACCGTCAGCATCGACATCAACATCATCCTTGCGATCCTCAAACGCATCACCACTGCCCATGACATCGATCAACCCGACATCAGACTCGGGGTTCAACTTCATGAAATTCGAAAGGGACGTGATGATGGTGGCAAGGATGAGCGAGAAGTCGTTAAGCAAGAACCACACGTCTCCGCGGCGGATCCCGTTAGCTTCAGCGAGGGCGCGGACGTTGCCATGCTGGTAGAAGTCGTAGAGATACGCATTCAGCGGAAGGTCTGATTCATCCGGCCACAGCGCTACGTGTGGAATGACGGACTCTTCAAGGAAGACACCGTCGCGAGTCGAGCGGCAAAGGTCAGCAATGGACTCGAAATTGTCGTCGTGACCCGAGAGACCGATGAAGGATGAGCAAATCTTGTTGGCTGGCAGCATGCCAAGATTCTCCGAAAGCTTCGCGGTGCTGTCGTTGCCTGAGAATTCCATACCGGAGAGTGGCAGCCGACGGTCCTCGCTTTGAATATGCTGCTCCACATAGGTGCTAACGTACGTTCGGAAGACTTGCAGAGTCTCCTGGTTATGGCGGCGAAGAACGTCCTCTGCTTCCTGAGGAAGATCCGGCAGGAAGACCACGGAGGGTGAGCGCTTGACGATGCGCTCAATCCACTCCTGGTCAGCGTGCCGGCAGGGATGACGACCAAAGAGGTGCGCCATCACTAGCATCAGCGTGCGGGTCGTGGACTCTGGCTTTTTGTCAATTTCCGCGCAAAGTTTGTGGAAGTATCCAGCGGATAGGAGCGCATGAAAGGCGAAGCTAGAGTTCTCCGTAAAGTACAGATGCGACACGCATCCTGCGAAGTTTAGGGGGGCACCATCGGCTCCGAGTAAGAATTGACGGCGCAGATATTCGATGGAGAAGCGAAGATGGTGTAGGACTGTCATCTTAGATTCTGCACTTCCAAGGTAAAGACGTGGCTGTGAGAGCAGTGCGTTGATGACGTTCTTCGCAAATTGACTCTCCTTGGACTCGTGTAGTAGAGTGAACAGCCGGAGGACTAGAGTGGTAGTAATAGGAAAGTGCCCGTTCAGGTCGGGAAGCCGAGAGCTCACAAGTCGACAGACCTTGGCAAGTGACAGGCCTTGAAAGACGACGTTACCTAGAACGTCAAAGCCACGACGACCAGCACGACCCGCGGCTTGACGGTAGTTGAGCGCTGTGAGGAACACAGAGTCACCACTAAAGACGACAGTCTTGCAAGGCATGTTTATACCCAGAGCAAGAGTGCCAGTGGCGATGACGACACGCAGGAAGCCGCGGCGGAACAGCATTTCCACAATCTGGCGATACTTCCGATTCATACCTGTTGCGGTCAGTCTGGAGCGTGACAGATTTGATGACGATGCTTACCTGCGTGATGAATGCCGATACCGCGTCGCAACGCCATAAGTAGCCAGTCATGGACATGTCTCTTTCGCATTTGCCGCTCGTAGACCTCCATCTCCGACACCAACATCTTCTTCGAATCGGCGAAGCTATAGGCCGGTTGCGGAGCGTCAGGGTCGAAGCGCGCCCATGGGCTCGTGTCCGTGCTCGCTGCATCTTTTGCCAGGTCTGCTTTGGAAGGTCCCTCGTCGTCTTCATCGTCACCCTTCTTCCCTTTCTTCTTGCTAACCTTTGGCGGTGCCTTCTTGGCCATTTTCTCTTGTGCTTTCTTCCACTCTTCCCAGTCTGCTACCTTCTTCTTCCAGCCAGTGGAATTCTTCTTCCAGGCATCCTCGGCATCTTTCAATTCGTCGCAGATGCGACGGCCAAGCTTCTCACAAGCCGTTCTGTCGTAATTGAACAGAATAGCCGGCAACGCTCCCTTTGCCTCAAGATCACATAGAAGAGGAAGAGTGGTCGAGGACAAGTCGTTCGGATTTACCTCATTCTCATTGTCTCCGTTCTTTTCGGCCTGGTTCAATGAGGCCGAAGAACGCTGGTGGGGCTGTCGCGAGATGGAGCGGAGTGGTAAGCTGAGCTCTTCACGGACTGCCTCAAATGGGGAATCTGCTTTAGACATCCAGGCTCGGAGCACAGCCTTGAGCTGACCTTCCCATTTGATGACGTCCGGTTTTCGAATGATATCATTGCCCAGTGCTTTTGAAGGATGAAGACGTGCGTCGAGCTCGAAGCCAGGCTTCTGATGCTTTATCATCGAGCGCCACAGAAGCAGACAATCTCTTCCTTCAAGACTGAGGTCGTCCGGCATCCCCCGAGACTTATTGATGAGTGACGCGACTGGGTGAAAGTCTGCAAGACTAGCTACACCGTCTAGGCCGGGTGCCGACACTGCTGGTCGATCTGGTAAACCATCAAAGGTGAAGGTTTTTGGTGGCGAGTACACATATTTTCGTAAATCTGAGTAACGGTGAGGATGCTTTATCATTACCATTTCGCGATTGGAGGCCTTTTGCGTAGATGCAAGCCAGTCGTTGAATTCTTCCGGGTTGCCAACGGTAGCAGAAAGCGCAATGATCGGGCAAGGTGCGAACAACAACAGCTGTTCCCAGATGATCCCATCCTCTGCTTGGCCAATACAATGGACTTCATCGAAGATGATACGCTTGACCCGGTTCGACCACGAGTTCTTTTTTTCCGCGTTCGAAGGAGCAAGAAGCATTATCTGCAAGATGTGTGGAACAGTGACAAGCACTTGGCATCCGGTTGGGTTGTTGATGCGATAGTCGCGAGTATGGATGCCCCAGACCGACTTGCCGGCGTGTTTGAAGGATTTCGAATAACGGGCCTGAATTTCCGCAGCGATTTGGTTCACCAAGGCCTTGGTCGGAGCGACATATACAAGGACACCGTCATCGTCCGCTTCCAAAATTCGGCGCATGGCGTAGAACGAGATGAAAGTTTTACCAGCGCTAGTGGGTGCAACCACCAACAAACTCTTGTTCGCATCGATCTCATCCAGCACCTTCCGCTGCCAGCCGTCGGGGTTGAACGGGACACGTGCGTCAGGCGCAGAGTCCATACTTCGATCCATGTAAGGGCCGCAATGGAGAAGCTGAAATTCCTTGGGCGACTCCTCATTCGGCAATGACAGGTCTTTGAGCTGCGCTGGCTTGAGCTGATCAAGGATGAACGGTACAGGTAGTGGCCGATCAAAGGAGGGTTCTGTGAACGGCAGGGCGGGCATACCAAGAACTTGTATTGTGGCCTGTATGCGCTTTGAGATGGTCTTTGTGAGCGAATCAGAGATGCCACTCAGGCCTCGGACCCTGTCCCATATCAAAGCGGCGACTCCGAGGTTTGGATTGGAGATGGAGCGGATCCAGATTTTCAGAAGAACGTCAAGGATATACAGCTGAGCTTCAGCAGCAACGGCTCCTTTGCTATCAGACAGACTATTCAGGTGTCGCACAAGCCCTTGGTATCTGAGCTCAAGCGACTGCTCGGCTTGGATTTCCTTGAGAGTGGCATGCCAGAATTTGAGCTCCTTTGCATCTTTGGCTTCGGTCTTCGTCGCTTTTAGTGCGGCTGCAGATTCCAGAGCAGCGGCTTTGCCTCCAACCTTAGCGCCCTTCTTCGCAGGACCTTTTGCCGCCGGTTTTGCTGTGTCTTTTTTTGATTCTGCTTTGTCCGAATAGCCGCTTGACCCCGAAATAACAGAGTCCGCCTGCAGAGCCTTGCCTGTTGAGTTCGTCAAGGAGGCAGCGTAAGCCTGCATCTCGGCCATGAACCATTGATTCCTCCGATTCGCCCAGAAGGTGGCTTTCGGATTGGGCGCAGTGTTGCTGATTGGTCGCTTTGCATTATGCCAGTGTGAAAGCTCTTTGAAAATTCTGGACGTACGCTCAGTCTCCTCCGGTTCTGCATTGTCTACGTCGAGCCTTATCGGCTCGAGGTGAGCATCGAAGACTTCATTGTTGAAGGGCATGACAGTTATCGATTGGCTGTGCTGTGCGTTAGCACGTTCGATGGCGACCCTCTTTTTGGCCACCTTCTTTGCCATCCCATTCACATCTTGGGTATCGGACTCATCGTCTGTTTCGGATTGGGACGTGGCTGCGGTATCGAAGGTGATAGACTCTCCGTCTTCTAGAAGCTGTATACCTTCTTTGTATACTATGACTTGAGCTTCCAAGCTACTCCATCCCCTATCTGCGTCTTCAATGTCGAGTGCAGTCGCAATGGCATTGAAAACGCGGCCATCAATTATATCAATGGTATCTGGAAGCAAATCATACTCATCACAGATATCTTCCCAGTGGTCGTCGTATAGTATTTCAGTGATTATAGGGGAGATGGGCCGCATAACTTGTTGCGTCATGAGAGATGTAGGCTGGTCGCTCGGACATCTCCGAGCTGTAACAGGACTCTGTCGAAGGAATGCTCGATGGGTCAGGAGTGCTTTGACCCCCTCCTCCCTAATTCCTTGATCGAGACAGCCCACAGCAATCATCGTCAAGACGTCAGCCTCCGTCAAACCGTGCTCTTTGGCGTAAGGAAGAAGACGTGAAGTGGCTCTTGAGATGTAATTTTGACGCTGAGTGACTACGCGATGATCAGCTACTGACTCGGCCTGGCAGATACAAGGGCGGAAATGAGATGGTAACGAGGGCACGACAAAGTGCTGACGTCTTTCGAACGAGCGCGCCCTCTCCGCCCGCGCACGAAGCTTAGGCCTTGTGGACAAGCTGCTGAAGGGCGGTTTGAGCGACATCGAAGCCTACGCTCGGTAGCGTCGGATTATGCGTGGTCGCTCAGGAATGCACAATAACGGTTCTACTTACCATGCTTGCCATTAGCCGATGGCACATCTTCGTCGTCTAATCCCGTGATTTCGTTCATTTTTGCCAAGCTGCCAGCTTCCAGCACAACAGTCATGACCTTCGTGTCCATCCACTCGAGTCCGTTCACGAGAGCAACGTTGTAACCTTTGCGGATGAATGACTGGATCATATGTCTGCACGCGATCTGATTTCGTGCAACGTGAGGATGGCCCACGTTGACAGGAGATCGGGTTGGCAGCGTGGCGCCATCATGGCACATCATGAAGTATAGGCCAGTAGTTTGCCGATACTCGTCGAAAGCTTCGGACGTTATTGATTCGAACCTTTTCACTTCTGGGCCGGTGCCTGGCAGATTGCATTGCAGATGTCGCATAATGGCGGCTCGAGCGAGCAGGTACTTCTCCTTGCTCTCGTTGGCTTCGGATGTAGGAGGAATACAGAGATGCTGGTGCTGGTCAAAAAAGACAATATGAAAATTGCACTTTCGTCGCACGAGACCTGCTAGAAACGTCTCAACAATGTACGCAGCATGGAGCATCTGAAAGCCATCCTGGAAGTCCAGCTTTGGGTCGGAAAAGCAGCGGAGAAGGAGCGAGTCGCCCTCTATCACAAATAGCTCGTTTCCTGCATAGTCGCCTACCAGGTCGACTCTTCTTGACAGCAGCTTCTGATAGAACCGTAGCGCAGGATGTTCGCGCTGTGAATCGAGTTGCCCGTCCTGGACCTCTTGGTCCTTGAGGTGAAGGGATTCCTCGTCAGAATCCACGTCCGAATCGAATTCAGCCATTTTGTATTTGTGGGTTGGCAGAAAACGAGTGCAGCTCAGTCTTGGCTGTACTATGAGGCCGTTCACACGACCGATTGGCTTGCTGTGGCGAACGACAGGCGGACGTTGAAGTGTCGGAAGATAGAGTGCGAATGTAGAGTTGTTAGCAGCTTACAAAATCGGACTGTAATGGCGAGCAGCAGCTTGATATGATGCTTGCTTTGCGCCTTCCTGCAGGTGATCTGCGGGTTGAAGCGTTTGCAAGTCAACAATACGCGTTGGACATTTCGCATTTAGTCAGCATCACGTGATACATGAGCGTTTCCCTCCCTAGAAGCTCGAAGATTGTATTTGAGCAACATAAGCACGCTGCCGTTAGACAGAGACATACGTTGTGCATGATGCTCGATCTCATGGAACAGATACCTGAAGAACATGCCTGACGTCACGTGTTGTGAAAGCCTCGGAGATATACAGGTGGTCGCTCATCACGCCATACTGAGAATCCAGTCCCCTGTATGAGAATCCAGTCCCCGGTATAACAACCGTGAGACGCTTAGGAGAACACTCAGATGTGCCCTGCTCTCTCCCCGGCTGACCACTATAGAACACTATCCTAGAGCTTCTTTTTATTGTCATAGCACGATCAATCCATCTGTAAGGATGCGTTCAGAACACGCACCCAGAATCTGTGGAAAGCTATCTGGAGCCATCGGCCTTTACCGTCGTGAAAGGTGCACCCGAATCCGGAGGGCAACCCAGTGTTGTTAGCACAACAAGGTGTCGCTGCAAGACATGAAGTCAAAATAGAGTTGTTCAGTAAACGACTCAAGTGCCTCGGGTGCCAAGATCTGGATACATTGCGGGGACGGAGATACCGAAAGTAGCCGAAACACATGCAATAACAGTTCGATGTTCTTACAGCCAGGCACTGCTCGGTCGACCGCTCGCTCTGAATCTTTCTTCTAACAGAAGCAAATTGTCGGAGATACATCTCGTGTCGTACTTATACCGTCCTCAAACCTGCCCACTTGCGCCCGCAGATTGCGTACAGCACTACCAAGATGCCCTTCAACACCGCGCTCACGAGAAAGCTTGGGATTAAGGGTAAGCATACATCGGAAGATTATTGTAACACGAGTATACGATGTTGAACCCGTCACAGTTCCCGTAGTGCAGGGTGGTATGCAATGGGTGGGATACGCGGAGCTCGCCAGTGCCGTCAGTAATGCTGGCGGTCTCGGTATTGTACGTCGACATCTCACGCTACCACAATCAGCCCGCGGACCATGTTCGAGATCTTATACTGACCAGTCCTCCAGCTTACAGCCCTGACCCAACCGACCCCTGAAGATCTCCGTAAAGAGATCCGAAGATGTAAGACCATGACCAAGAACCCCTTCGGCGTCAACCTCACCCTTCTCCCCGCACTCGTCCCTCCGGACTACCCAGCATACGCCCGAGTCATCATTGAGGAGGGCATCAGCATAGTCGAGACAGCCGGTAACAGCCCCGGTCCGGTCATCAAGCAGCTGAAGGAGGCCAACTGTACAATCCTACACAAGTGCACCACGATCAGGCATGCGCAAAGCGCAGTGAAGCTGGGCGTAGATTTCCTGTCCATTGATGGCTTCGAGTGCGCCGGTCACGTTGGCGAGTCTGATATTACGAACTTCATCCTCCTCTCCAAGGCACGCCAGACGCTTCCAGTACCCTTCATCGCATCCGGTGGCTTTGCCGATGGTCACGGCTTGGCTGCTGCTCTATGTCTGGGTGCCGAGGGTATCAATATGGGTACCAGGTTCATGTGCACGATCGAAGCGCCCATTCACAACAACATCAAGCAGGCGATCGTGGACGCACAGGAGACGGACACCGAACTTGTTCTCAGACGGTGGAGGAACACGAGCAGATTGTTCGCCAACAAGGTTGCTAAGGAGGCGGTGAAGGTAGAGAGGGAGAGCAAAGAGGGCAAATTTGAAGAAGTTGCGCCGTACGTCTCGGGTAAGCGAGGCAGGCAGGTTTTCCTCAACGGAGACCCAGACTACGGTGTAGGTCCTGTCGAAGTCACTCGTATCGCTAATACTGACGCTTGATTTTCAGGTATGGACCGCCGGTCAGGTCATTGGGCTGATCCATGACATCCCATCTTGTGATGATCTTCTGAGGCGCATTGAGCAGGAGGCGACTGAGCAGATTAAGAAGACACAGTCACTGTTCACTGGCGATGCTCCGCCACCGAGCAACAGCGGGGACGCTTCGATGAAGAACACTCCACAGAAGAAGAATGGTGCGGAGGCTCTGGAGAAGAAGGATGGTACTGTCGGCAAGAACGTGAACAACCCCGGTGCTGAGCTTTGGGGTGTTGGTAAGAGCAAACTCTAAAGGCATGGCGGACGTTGTGCATTGGATCTGCTTGGCTTCTTATCGAGCGAACCTTTTCGGACAGTGATAGTTTTTGGAAGACTGTGCAATTCGGCACACCGCCTCAACATCCTCACCAACCCTTGTTTCGTTTTGTCAGGTGTTTTGGCCTTCGCTCTCCACCTCAGTGTTAAGGTGTTCTTACTCGTCATCGCTTCCAGTAAACAGTGGTCGGGCCAGGTTTCGTTCTGAATTCAAAGTCATACAATATGAACAGCCTAGGCCCCGTATGCGCTCGAAATGGCTATATCTTGATCTACTTTGCATTACCTTTCTTTTTCCTTTCCTCCTCTCGCGACGCATTTGAACCTGTCCCATACCATCATCTGAAGTACCGCTCCTTTACCACCACTAGCTCTGCACTCGCTCTTACCATGCACGCTGGCACCGTATCAATCCTCACCTCCCTCCGCCTCGGCGACCACTTTACCCTCAATCTCAAACCCAAACGAAAACGGAGTGCTCTGCTACGCCGACAACAACGTTTCCTACTGCTAGATCAGATACTGACCCGTAGCCGAGCGCCTTGATCTAGTATTGAGGCGCTCGGCTACGGCTGCCACGACACCTGCGGTATATGTTCGCACGTGTGCGGCGGCGTGGGATGGCAGAAACCTCATGGCCGTTGGACAATGCCATGTGGCAAGTCATCATATGGATATTAAAACCACGGCGGAATGCGGATAGTGGGGAGTGACATAAGGAATTGTATTGTGGAAGCGCGGGTTGTGGGGACGGAGATGTGTAGGGGGTAATGGGATGGGAGGTTGTCTGCGACTATACGCTAAAGTAGAGGAAGCGTAATCAATACTGAGGTATTCGGCATGGTGTTGTAATGACAGCGACAGAGACATGATGGAACAGGACGCAACGGGTTCGCGAGTGGTGCCAATACATGGGTAGAGGTCTTGGTTTGGGCAGCTTGCCGAGGTAGAAAAGAGTCGTTTGCTGCTAGGAGGAAGATTACTACATGGGGTCTCAACGACCGACACTCGTCTAGTCTGCTCTACCATATCCCATATCTTATCTCCGTGTTACCAGTGAACTTCGAAGCCTTTACTGGGCTCCCCATAAAGATCTTCATGACACAGCCACGTGACATGACGTGTCGTAACCTTCTCTATGACATTACTGGCCAAAGGACCCTGGAAATGAACACCATCCTTTTTCAAATAGATCCAGATGTCTTCCTCACGCTCCCTGAATTACTTGATCACCGGCGGCGCCCGTGGCATCGGCCGCGGCTTGTCGCGCCTCCTACTTCGCAGCGGCCACCGTGTCTTCCTCCTCGATTCCAACGCCGACGAACTCTCCCACACCACTCAGACTTTGCGGAAACAGTTTCCCAAACACATATCTTCTACTCACTGCAATCTGCGCAACCCCGCAGAGATCACTGCCTCCGTAAATCGCGCGTCCGACTTCTTCAACGGCCACCTGGACGTCTTGATTAATAATGCGGCCAATACCGCTGGTATTCCAGGGACACCTCTGTCTGACCTCAAGCTCGATGAATGGAATGCGTCCATCGAAACCAACCTGACTGCGCCGATGCTGATGGTGCAGGCATCTCTGCCTATGCTCAGGAAGTCCGCTAGCAGGCCGAACGCTGGATGTGTTATTAACGTGAGTTCAACGCGCGCTGTGCAGAGCGAAGAAAATAGCGAGGCGTATGCTTCTACGAAGGCGGGACTCATTGGCCTCACGCACAATCTGGCTGTCTCGCTGGCGCCGATGGGGGTGAGGGTGAATGTTATGTTGTTAGGTTGGATCAACGTTGCGAATGAGTGTCAGGATGCTGATGAGAAAGGGATGAGTTGGGAGGAAGGACTGACAGAAGAGGATCACAGGTGGCATCTAACTGGAAGAGTTGGGAAGGTTGATGACGTGTGGAAGTATGTGGAGTACTTGAGTGAGGCGGAATTTGTGAGTGGCAGTGAGCATGTGATTGATGGGGGAGTGACAAGGAAAATGGTATATCCGGAATGAGGGAGCTGTTGATAGGGTCCTGTTGGCTGACGCAGCAAACATATCGGCACGTTCGTTTTCAACCGTGGTTTGGAGAATGTGAATGAGACTGTGTAAGAAGTCCCGATCCATTGGGTGGGATTGGATACTTCTGAAGGCTTCACTCCATGTATCCATCATAAGATGTGCTCTGCACCACCAGGGGTAGCTTGGTCCTTGAATGTAAGTGGTCGGAGCCAGATTATAACCTTTATACCCTGACGTAAGAAGACGCCGTGGGTGAAAGGTGCAGCGATGTACAGTAAGGCGAGATGAGCGGCACCGGCGCAAATGGTTTTCCGCACTGCATCAAAACCTGGGCGGTCGTAACTGCATTTTCATCCTGCTGTCTACCTTACCTACCTTACCTTCTACCTAGTATTCCGGCAATCATTCCCCACTTTCGACAGATGAGGTCTTGCTCAGAATCTCTAGACTTTTGAGATCTCTAGTAAAGCTGGTTCGAATCGTGGACTTGACAGTAAGACCTGTCGACACTGTCAAAGAGAGAGATTGCTGCGGTACTCAAGGCTGAATACATGTCAATACGAGGACTTGGCTCCCTACTTGACAGAAAACGATCGGAAAGCCCATCGCACAAAGCCTCTTGTTACTACTGAAACCCAAATCGCGACGGGACGTTGATCCAGTCAATTCCGTGGAAGAAAAGCCTGGAAGACGCTGGCGGGCTAGATCCAAAGCTATGTGCTAGTTGTAACCAGCTTGACTTCGAATTCCTTTTCAACAAGTCGCTTTCTCTACTATGGCATGTTGAACATGAAGCTGCCGTCGACACTGCACGGCATTTCGATGGATCGTTCCGTCTTGGCTCTGTGGAAACAGTACGCTCGCATACGGAATGCTCTTTCTGTTCGTTGATTCGGGATCGCTACATCCTACACTCGATGTGGCCGACGAGGAGCCACATATAATGCAATTGGAGCTTCAGATACAGGCCAAGGAGGAACATTACGGGCCGGTGGGATTCATCCAACGGATCTATGCGAATCACAGCAGGACGTCGCCCGTATGCTGTGGAAGAATCGTACCGAAGCTACTTTCTGACTTCACGTTGATGAAGTCTTGGATCGACCGATGTCACGTGGGCCACAGGCCACACTGGCCAATGCAAGGCTGTAGGAAGACAAAGCAGCTACTTGAAGGCTTTCTTCTTGATCGACATACATGACCTGCGCTTGGTCGAAAGTATGGAACCTCTTGGCTCTCTACCATACGTTGCGTTTAGCTACGTTTGGGGGAAGCGCGGCTTTCTGAACCTTACCGAAATGTCCCTCTCGACGTTTCGCCAGACTGACTGTTTCCCTCAGCTGTATGCGAGCATCCCACAAACCATACAAGGTGCAATTGAGGTTTGCAAATCCCTTGAAGAGCGATATCTTTGGGTTGACTCTTTGTGCATAGTGCAAGACGGCCCGGACAAATGTGATCCGATCAATCAAATGGATCTGATATATGGATGCGCTAAACTTACAATTGTGGCGGCTTGCGGCGACAACGCTGACTCCGGCCTAGCGGGCATACCTTCGGAACGTAAATTACAGCAAGTACATGCTTTCAGGGGCTATCAGCTCGCCAACGTGTTGCCCAATTTCGGACGAGCCGTTGATAGGTCGCCTCGGAATCGGCGGGG
>Ga0160429_1001158_pt1 | contig 15387 bp, 13 predicted proteins | sample SolpanmetagenomR_FD_108199 | JGI IMG/M metagenome (GOLD analysis project Ga0160429, IMG submission 108199) | Solar panel surface microbial communities from Lawrence Berkeley National Laboratory, California, USA - R | ecosystem: Engineered > Built environment > Solar panel > Unclassified ...
ACCCGCCGTCGCTATACGGCCGAGTTCAAAGCCGAGGTGGCGCTGGCCGCCCTTACCGAGCGCCAGCCCCTGGCCGGGCTAGCTGCCGACTACCAGCTGGCCCCCGCCCAAATCAGTCGCTGGAAGCTGCACCTGCGCCAGCAGGCCGCTCAGGTTTTTGCCGAAGCGCCAACACCAGCCGTAGCAGTGCCAGATGTGGAGCCGCTGCGGCTGGTGTTGGCCGGCTGCAAATGGAAAACGCGCTGCTAAAAAACGCTGGGGCCCTGTCAGTAGCCCAGCAACGTGCCCTTGTTAGCCAGGCCGACCCAGCCAGTTCAGTGCAGGCCCGCTGCCAGGCGTTGGGCTTGGCGCGCAGCAGCTTCTACTACCAGCCCTGCGGGGAGAGTGCCTATAACCTGGCGCTTATGCGCCTGCTCGACGAAGAGTTTACGCAGCATAATTTCAAGGGCGTGCTCGGCCTGCGTGACCACCTGCGCCTGGCCGGGCACGCCGTCAATGCCAAGCACGTGCGTCGACTCGTGCGCCCGATGGGCCACGAACCGGTCTACCCCACGCCATGCCGAAGTGTTCCCGGTCAGGGCGTTACCCCTTACCCCTACCTACTGCGGGACCGCCTGGCCACGGCTCCCAACGAGGTGTGGAGCACCGACATCACCTACGTACCCATGGCCAAGGGCTTTCTCTACCTGGCCGCCGTGCTCGACTGGCACTCGCGCTATGTGCTCAGCTGGCAGCTCTCCAACACGCTCGACGTGGGCTTCTGCCTGCGGGCGTTGGCCGATGCCCTACGGGTCGCTCCGGCCCCGCACATCTTCAACTCCGACCAGGGCAGCCAGTTTACGAGCCTGGCCGATGAGCAGGCCCTGCTGGACGCGGGCTACCGCAGCAGTCGCGACGGCCGGGGCCGTGCCACCGACAACGCCTTCATCGAGCGCCTCTGGCGCACGGTCAAGTGGGAGCACATTTACCTCAATCCTGCTGACAACGGCCACCAGCTGCACCAGCAATTACAGGCGTACTTTACCTACTACAATCACCGTCGACCCCACCAAAGCTTAGGGGGCCAAACGCCGGCTCAGGTCTTCGCCCAGCCTTCATTTATCCAACCATAACCATAGTACTTAACAAGCCCCACTAAAGTGTCCAGTTTTTGGGGAGTAGTACACTGCGCCGGTGAGTGAGCAGAAATAAGTCATCTTAGCGACTACGGAGCGTACCTTTGGAATCGCAATTCTATCTGGTTAATGACAAAGGCCCGCGCCTATTTTCAGCTACTCAAGTTTCGGCTCTCCTTTACCGTAGCGTTCTCGAGTGCGCTAGGATACTTATTGGGAGTACAAAAAGTAAGCTGGAGTCACGCGTTATTGGTAATGCTAGGTGGACTGCTTGTTACAGGTTCTGCCAACATTATCAATCAGGTATTTGAGAAGGACCTAGATAAGATGATGCAGCGCACTGAAGGCCGGCCGCTACCAATGGGCCGCTTATCGCCTAATGAAGCTTGGGCTTTCTGTCTCATCTTGGGACTATCAGGGTTATCCTTACTGGCTTATTATTTTAATCCTTTGACGGCCGCTCTGTCTTTGTTATCACTTATTCTTTACGGCTTTATTTACACCCCTCTCAAGACAATATCACCAGTATGTGTGGCAGTAGGGGCCATTCCTGGCGGCCTGCCACCGCTTATCGGTTGGGTCGCTGCTACTGGCTACGTGGGCACTGCCGCTTGGGTCTTATTCGGTATTCAGTTTATGTGGCAGTTCCCGCACTTCTGGGCTATTGCCTGGGTAGCGGACGACGATTACAAGCGTGCGGGTTTTAAGATGCTGCCTTCCCCAGGCGAGCGCGATTTACGCACCGCGTTTCAAATAATGACTTATACAGTGCTACTGATCCCCGTGTCACTGTTGCCATTAGTGTTAGGCATTTCGGGGCAAGTATCAGCTGGCGTCGCGCTAGTGTGTGGTATACTGTTTTTGTGGTGCACCGTGCGCCTCATGCGCACTCAGGACCGTAAGGCTGCCTTGAGTATCATGTTCGCTTCCTTCCTCTACTTGCCTATTGTGCAAATTGCCTTGGTACTGGATAAAGTTTGACTCCTACCCAGGACTTAAAAAGTAAAGGGTGGCGTTTGATAGAATAAGATTTTTCTTCTCTGGATTATGGATACGACCGAAAAGATGACCGACAAGGAAGTCGGTCTAGGGTGGCACCCTCAGCGGGTGTTACTAATTTTGCTCATTTTCAGCTTCTTCATGGTGTTTGCTGGCTGGACGAGCGGATATATCGTACGCCGCGATGAAGGCAACTGGCGCGAGTTTGACTTGCCTAATATCTTTATCTTGAGCACGGTGTTCGTGACGCTTAGTAGCGCTACTATTCAGTGGGCTTATAATGCGGCAAAGCAAGATGAAGTGCGCCGCGTGCAGCTAGGCTTAGCCCTGACCCTATTATTGGGCTTTGGGTTCTTAGTGAGCCAATGGGCAGCTTGGAGCAATCTAGTGCATCAGACCAGCACTTATTTTGGTGGTGCCGATGCTAACCCCTCAGGTTCTTTCCTGTACGTACTGACTGGCTGGCACGCTTTTCACATCATTTCAGGGCTCATCTTCGTCGCGGTAGTATTGAAGCGAAGTCTTAATTATCAAGTGCATTCGCGGGCAATGCTTTCGATTGGCAATGCCGTTATCTACTGGCACTTTCTAGGCGTGCTTTGGTGGTACTTGTATTTGTTCCTACTTTTGAACCACTAAACGGGATTTTAGCGTAAAGCTGCCTTATCCTTCTGTCGTTAGCTATGGCCCATTCCACTACTTTGCAGCAGACAGCTGCCCCCGCCGCCTTCGCCGATGCCCCGCGCACCGGTACTTGGGACGGCGGCAACGAACCCTTCAAAGCGAGTTACGGCAAGCTGATGATGTGGTTCTTCCTGCTATCAGACGCCTTTACATTTGGCGCTTTTCTTACTGCTTATGGTCTTATCCGTCACAAGCACGGAGTATTTACTGGGCAGGCCAAAGACTTCTTCTTTAGTTCAGCCCATTGGCCGATCCCAGAGAAGGTATTTAATGCTTTTCCGGGTTTACATGGCATAGACTTGCCGCTAGCCTTCGTAGCCCTGATGACGATGATTCTCATCTTCAGCTCGGTAACGATGGTGCTAGCTGTTGAAGCAGGCCACCGTATGGACAAAGCGGATGTGCAAAAGTGGTTGCTCTGGACTATCCTATTTGGTAGTATGTTCTTGAGCTCGCAGGCTTGGGAGTGGAGCCACTTTATTGGTGGTACTGAGGCTGGTACTCGCATGGCAGATGGTTCTATTATGCATGGCGCTAATTTAGCGGCCAACCAATATGGCCCACCGCTTTTTGCTGATTTGTTCTTCTTTATCACGGGTTTTCACGGTACACACGTATTCTCTGGCGTTTGCTTGCTGGTATGGTGCTTCATTGCTACTACCAATGGTACTTTTGAGAAGCGTGGTCATTACGAAATGATTGAGAAAATCGGCTTATATTGGCACTTTGTAGACTTGGTGTGGGTGTTCGTTTTCACCTTTTTCTACTTGGTTTAAGTCTAGGTTTGAATTCATGGATTTTGGCAAGCTAGAATGCTGCTACTTAACAAGATTCTTAACTTGCCTTCTTATTCTTATAACTTAAAATATAATGTCTGTTAATCACGCCACTGAACTCGAGCTGCACCCCGGCGAGATTGCGAAGCCTAATACCGGTTGGATTTGGAAAACTTTCTGGATTCTAGTCATCATTACGGCTGCTGAATTTGTAATTGCGTTCAGCATGACTTCGCCCGGCCTGCGTACGCTGCGCAATAGCATCTTTATTGTGATGACTATTTTGAAGGCATTTTTTATTGTAGGAGAGTTCATGCACTTGAAGCATGAAGCCAAGAGCCTTATCTGGACCATTCTTGTGCCGACCGCTTTGCTAGTGTGGCTAGTAGTAGCTCTCATCACGGAAGGCTCTTATGTAGGTGAAGTGCTTTCGCACATGTTCAGTAGCTAACGTATGCGGCCACGCCAGACTATTTTGCTGGGCCTGCTATTGCTGGTGCCAGTGCTGGCGTTCCTGTTTCTGTATGGTTTTGGTCGCAACCATTACGCGCTGCCAACCTACCTGCCCGAGCGAGTGGACTCTGTTCGCACCTCGGTAGGAGGTTGGCAGCGCGATACTGTTTTTCACCGGGTGCGACCATTTCGGTTACGTGGCCTTGGCAGACGCTTTGTATCAGCGGCCGAGTTGGGTCAAGGCATGTATGTAGTGCAGTTTTTAGGAAGTGGGGGAAAGGATGCCGAAGTAACCCGGTACTTGGCCCGTTTGCAGGAGAAATTCAGGCGCGAACCACGCCTGCGTCTTGCTACCTTAACCGCCAGCTTACCTAACGCAACCGAAGCGCAAACAACGGCTGTACTTGAAAAGCTTAGTGAGCAGTACGGAACGATAGCGGGCAAGTGGTATTTTTTAGCTGCACCCGCTGATACGTTGGCTCAGCTAGCCAAACAGGAATTCGGCGCTACTGCTTTGCAGCCCGCTCACATGCCTTTTCAGCCTGCAACCGAACCGGGGAACCTAGCGATCGGCCGCATGTTATTAGTCGACCGCGATCAGCATGTACGAGGCTATTACGATGGAACGGACATTCACGAGATAGAGCGGCTGATTACGGAGATAAACGTCTTGCTGTATACTTATGAGCACGGTCACTGAAGAACTACATCCTCCCATACTGGAGCCGGGTGATTATACCAAATACAAGGTTGTCCTGGGCGGCCTGGGTATCCTGGTACCCGTTTTAGTAGCAATCCTGTTTTACTTTAAAGGGATATTTCAGATTCCAGGAGCCGATGCGCATTTGCGTGCTTTGCCGGCGCTCAATGCAATATTGAATTCCTTAACCGCTGTGGCCTTGCTGGTTGGCTATTATAATATTCGACGCAATAATGTGCTGGCTCACCGCGCTTCAATGCTAACAGCTTTTGGGCTGGGGGGAATTTTTCTGTTATCGTACGTAGCCTATCATTCGCAAGTGGCTAGCACGCATTATGGTGGAGCTGGATCGTTACGAGCAATCTACTTTTTCCTATTGCTTACCCATATAAGCCTGGCAATAGTAACCGTAGCTTTGGTATTGTTTACCTTGTATTTTGCCCTCACTGGGCAGTACACGCAGCATAAGCGTATTGCTCGTTGGACCTTTCCGGTGTGGCTGTATGTATCGCTAACGGGAGTTATCGTATATTTCATGATTGCGCCATATTACTCAGCCAGCTAAATTTTCGCTGAAAATGGCTGGTTACCTAACTTTTGCTTTCGCTACCTAGTTGAAGAGATATGAAAAAGCTGGTTTTCGTTTTAGCCCTAAATTTTGTGCTCTTTGGGTTGCTGGCTCCTAGCCTTGCGGTTGCGCAATGCGTGATGTGCAAAAGCCAGGTAGAAGCTGCCCGTGCCGAGAAAGATGACTACGATGTATCGGGTCTTAATAAAGGCATCGTCTATATGATGACTGCGCCCTACTTGCTAATGGGTGCCATTGGGTTTGTTTGGTATCGTCGTACGCATCCCAAGGCTAAGCGGTAAGTATCTATCTTATACCTTACCCCAAAAGAAGAAGGCTAGTAGACATCTGCTAGCCTTCTTCTTTTGGGTAAGGTAGTTTTGCCATTAGCTTGCATGTACTCGCTCGCCAACTGAGACGATATAAAATACAATCTGTTGTCGTCTACAATACTTTCTATTCGTCAGCGAATGGCTGCCTATTGGCCTTGGGTCCTATTAGTGCTAGGGCTACTGAGCTTTGGGGCAGCGCAGGTGGCAACTTTATATGCTCAACTGCCCGGCGACAACTTATTGCATCCGGATGTCGCTCGCCTTCAAGGCCTGGTAAACCAAGCCTTAGCTATTGCGGGTAGCGAAGCTACTCAGCTTGCGCGCGAGAACCAGCCTCCAATGGCACCTAGCTTCAACCAACTGCTGTTGCAGAGTACGTTTCCAACGTTTGTAGCGGTAGATGATAAGCTGGTTGGCTGGTCGGCTTCAGGGCCCAAACCTGCCGTCAGCGATTTCACCGATGTGCTACCGGAGCGCTTAGCACAGAACGCATTGGGTGAATTTCTGGTAGTGCGGCGAGCCGTTGGGCCAGTAGTGGTGCTAGTGTACATTCCCCTAGCTCGCCACTACGGCATCAACAACCGCTACCTACGCGATGATGCTGAGCCTGCACTATTTCAAGGTCTTGAGGTACGGGTTCAATCACGATCGGGGTCTACTATCAGCCCAACCGCCGTCCTGGTCGATTTGCAAGGGCGCTATTTATTTGCGGTAGTACAACTGCCCGGCAATGCTGCAATGGCAAATGTGCTGCCGCTCAGCTTGTTATTCTTCGGATGCTTATGCTACGCGGTTGCGTGGCTCGCAGTAGCCCGTCGTTGTTGGCAGCAGGGGCGGGGCGGCGCAGCTATTACCGCCTTGGTAGTGCCGTTGCTACTCCTACGACTGGTACTGCTCTATTTGGTGTTACCGTATAGTTGGGTTGAGCTGCCATTATTTGACCCCCGAGTATATGCGGTATCCGGCTGGGCGCCTTCCTTGGGCGACTTGTTGCTCAACGGGCTACTTGCCTTGTTGCTGGCCATCGGGGCGGTGATGGTTAGCCGTTATTATCGGTTGCCCGAGCGGGCTGCCGAAGCTCCTCCAGGCCGGTGGGGCCTGGCGGCGTTTCTAGGGTTGATTGTGGTTTTGGAGGGACTATATAGTTACTATGCCAGCACTTTCAACAATAGCCAGCTGTCGCTCGATATCACGCAGAGCATGCAGTTCAGCGGTTTTCGGCTAGTGCTACTGTTTGCCGTAGTGCTGCATACGGCTGCCTTCGTGATTGGCTTCTTGCTTCTGACTGAGCTTCTAAACCCAGACCTGCACCGCTTGCGGCGCCAGCGCGGGCTAACGCTAGGGTTGATAGTATTATCCGTGGGACTGTTCTTAGCCAGTGCTTTACTTGATCACGCTGGGATAGCGCTGCTGGGGTTGGCGTGTACTTACCTCCTGCTATTGCGTTTAACCAGGCTAGATGCCTACCCGGCACGGGGCGGTCCGCAGTACCTACTGTTGTTGCTGCTCGGGCTGGGAGCCGCTACCAGCGCGTTGGCGCTGTATGAGCAATTTGACCTTCAACTTTTACTCGATAAGCAGCGCTTAGCCGGCAATTTGCTAATTGATAACGACTTGCAAGGAGAGTTTCTGCTAGGCCAGCGCTTGCGCCTGCTTGCTGCCGACCCCACTATTGCGCAGCTCCTAACTAATAAGCCTGCGCGACCTGAGGCGTTGCGGCGGCGCATCGCCCGGCGATACTTGCGCGATTATTTCGATAAATACGAGGAGGCAATTGACATCTTCGACCCAGCGGGCCAGCCAATTGGTGCCACCGAAGAAGACACGTTGACCTTCAACCAGGCTCGTGAACGCTTGTCGCACATGGCGACCGCCACCGACCAAGCGGGCGTGTACCTGCTAAAAACGAACAACTCGTTTAATTCCCGGCGGTACGCAGCGGTAGTAGCGGTGATGGTGCCCTCGCCAGCCGGCAATGGCCCGCCTAGCCCGGCGGGTACTATTCTCCTTACCCTCAGCCTCAAAAAGCTATCAAGCTTTAGCGTACTGCCTGAGCTGCTGGTTGACCAAAAGTTCTTCCAGCCGGGCTTGGTGACCGACCTCAGCTACGGTGGCTACGACAAAGGCCGGTTAGCCTATAGCGAAGGTGATTTTGACTATGCTAACCACTTGCCCAGTAGCCTACTGCGAAACCCCCACCTTTATACTAGTGGGGTGGTAGTTGGCGATTTTCATCATTTGGGCGTGCGTGGTTCGGGCAAGCGGGTGGTGGTAGTGACTACGGCTACCTACTCGCCGGCCGATGGGCTGTCTAACTTCTCTTTTCAACTGCTGGTCAATGTATTATTCTGGCTGGTAGCTGCGGGTATCCACTTTCTGCTGCGACGGGGCAAGTGGAATGTGCGATTCGATTTCAGCGCCCGTATTCAGCTGCTACTTAACATCGGTATTTTGATTCCGCTGGTAGTAGTCAGTATTGCCACGGCCAGCCAGGTAATTTCGGGTTATCAGCGCGATTTGCGCCGTCTGTACGAACGCCGCGGGCACATCGCCCTTGAAAGCCTGCTTCGTCGCCGCGAATTGCTGGCCGATACCACCGCCCGCCCGGCGCTTACGGCGCTGGCTGGCAACGTGGCAGCCCTTACCGAAACCGACCTCAACCTCTATAATGCCAATGGGGAGCTACTGGTGAGCTCGCAGCCCCTCATTTTCGAAGCTGGGCTGCTGGGCCCGCTGCTCAATCCCCAGGCGGTAGTCGATTTGCGCGAGCGTGGGCTGAACCAAACATTGCTCACTGAGCGCGCTGGCACGCTGTCATTCCGGGCGCTATACCTGCCCGTGCGAGCTACCGAAAGCCAAACCGGGCCGCTGCTGGGCTACGTGGGAATTCCGTTTTTTGACTCGCAAAAGGAACTGGATAGTAAGCTGACGGAGCTGTTTACGACGATTCTCAACATCTTCACCATCATGTTTTTGGTGTTTGTGGGGCTGGCTTTCGCGGCCACGCACCAGCTTACGGCGCCACTGCGCTTATTAACGCAGCACCTCACGCGCACCACCCTCACCGGCGAAAACGAGCTGCTGGACTACCGATCTTCCGACGACGAAATCGGGCTGCTGGTGCGCGAGTACAACGCCATGCTGCGCAAGCTGGAGGAAAGCAAGCGCGAGCTAGCTACCCAGGAAAAGGAAGCGGCCTGGCGCGAAATGGCGCGCCAGGTAGCGCACGAAATCAAGAACCCACTCACGCCCATGAAGCTGAGCCTCCAGTACTTGCAGAAAGCCATTGCGGAGCGGCGGCCCAATGCGGAGGAGCTTATCGGGCGCATTTCGCAGACGCTCATCACGCAGATTGACGTGCTTAGTGACATTGCTACGTCGTTCAGCACCTTCACCAACCTGCCGACCATGCGGCCGGCCCGCCTCGATATCGTGGCTGTGCTGCGGCACTGTACCGACCTGTTTCGGGAAAGCGACGGGGCCGAAAATGGCGAGCTGCGCCTGGCCCTGCCGCCCGATGGTACCTATACCGTCTTTGCCGACGAAAGCCTTTTGGTGCGCACCTTCAACAACTTGCTGCTCAATGCCAAACAAGCGGTGCCAACCGGCCGCTTGCCCTGGCAGGAAGTGCGCCTGCAAGCTGGCGGCGTCGATAAGGTGCTGATAACCATAGCAGATAATGGCGCGGGCATTGCCGAAGAAGTGCGCGAGAAAATATTCCGGCCCAACTTCACTACCAAGGCTACTGGCTCAGGCATTGGGCTGGCGGTGGCCAAGCGCGGGATTGAGAGTGCCGGGGGCCGCATCTGGTTTGAGACGGAGGAAGAGGTAGGGACGACTTTTTTTATTGAGCTGCCACTGGCTGGGTAAGGAATTAGCACCACAGTACGGCACGAATTGCGAAGGTGCCGACGTTAGGGCGGCGCTACCCGAACTTTAAGGTATGATTCGACGCTTACGCTGGGCACCGCTGCTACAAGTGGGGCTGCTAGTGGCCTTGTGGCTGCTGGTAGGGGGGTCGGCGTGGGCGCAGCAGGCGGGCCAGGGCACATCGGTGCCACCCGCGCCGGTGCCGGCTGCGTTGGCTGCGCCGGCACCAGCCGCGCCCACTACCGAGTTGCCCCCGCCCAGTAGTCAGCGTTGCCGCTACCTGCGCCTGGCAGCCGGGCACGACACCACCAGCTTTGCTCTCACCGATACGCTGACGGTAGTACCCGCCTCCGTGACGGCCAACGGGCGCTCGGTAGCGTATGATGCCCGCACGAGCCGCTACCAACTGGTGCGTACCGCCCCGCGCGATAGCAGTGGCGCTCCGCTTGCCGACTCGGTATTTCTTTGCTACCGGGTGCTGCCGCTCGCCTTGGAGCGGGCGCGCTTTCGGCGGGCCCATGGGCTGATGGACAGCATCGACTTTCGGGATCGAGCGATGCTGACAATAGCCGATTTTTCGCAGAAGGAGCAGATTCTAAGCACGCCCGGCATTAGTAAAACGGGCAATCTGTCGCGAGGCATCTCGTTTGGCAATACCCAGAACGTGTTCGTCAACTCGGCGCTTAACCTACAGCTCGAAGGCAAGCTGACGGAAAATATTCGCCTGACGGCGGCCATTTCCGACCAAAACGTGCCCTTTCAGCCCGAAGGCAATACCCAGACGCTCCAGCAATTTGATAAGATTTATATCACCCTCACCGGCCCGCAGTGGAACCTGACGGCCGGCGATGTGGTGCTGCGCAACAAGCCCGATTACTTCCTGCGCTACTACAAAAACATCCAGGGTGCGGCCGTGGAGGCCAACCTGGGCGCGCCCGGCCCGCAGCCGCTGCAAGCCGGCGCCACCAATAATAGCGTCAGCAACGCGCCGCCCTCGTCGTTTACGACCTACACCAATGGCGTGACCAACAACAGCGCCGCGCCCACCAGCACCAGCCAGCCTACCCTGGCGCTGCCCACGGCCGCCGTGCCGGCCGGTGGGCAGTTGACCGCCGCGCCCGGTGCGCCGCCCACTGGCACGGGCAACGTGACGGTGCTCGACAAGCTGGGCCAGGTGCGCTCCTCGACGCTGCTTGCGGGCGGCGTAGCCAAGGGAAAGTTTGCCTCCATGGACCTCGCGCCGCTCGAAAACGTGCAGGGGCCGTACCGCCTCACCGGCCCCAATGGCGAGCAGTACATTATCGTGCTAGCGGGCTCGGAGCGCGTGTACGTCGATGGCCGGCTGCAAGTGCGGGGCTTCGACTACGACTATACCATCGACTACAACCTGGCCGAAATCACGTTTTCGCCGCGCCACCTCATCACGACCAATACCCGCCTGAAAGTCGATTTTGAGTATTCGGACCTTAACTACTCGCGCTCGCTCTACACCGTGAGCCACTACCAGCAGGTAGGCAAGCTGAACGTGCGCGGCAACTATTACCAGGAAGCCGACGACCCCAACAATGCCGCCAACCTCACGCTCTCGGCTACCGACCAGCAGCAGCTGCGTACTGCCGGCAACGTGTCGCAGGTGCAGGTAGCGGCCTCGCGTAATGACTCGGCGGCCTACAGCCGCAGCGTGGTGCAGTACCACCGCGTGCCGCATATTAATGCGACGACCGGCCTGAGCGAGTACATTTTTGTGTACGCCACCGACTCGCTGAGCGGCGTGTATACGGTGCGCTTTACCGACGTGGGGCAGGGGCTGGGCGACTACGCCCTGAGCACTACCAATGCCAATACTAACGGCCGGGTGTACGACTACGTGGGCCCCGGCCTGGGGCGCTACCGGGCCGTTCGCATTCTGCCCACGCCCTTGCTCAAGCAAATGATAGCGGGCGGGGCCACCTACCAGCTCGACCCCAGCACGTCGGTATTCGTGGACGTGGCCAGCTCCCAGATTCAGCGCAACCGCTTTGCCTTGGGCACTGAGGATAAGGGCGGGGCCCTACGCCTGGGCTACGCCGTGCAAGACCGCGCTTTGCCCGGCTGGGCCCCGGCCGCTTTGCAAAAATACCGCTTGCGCTCGGCGCTCGACTACGAGCACACGGCGCCCAAGTTTGCACCCATCGACCGCTACCGCGACATTGAGTTTGACCGCAACTGGAGCACCGCCAGCACTGCCAACGCCACGACCACCGACCCGCGCGAGGACAATATTCTCAACTTCGCCGTGGGCCTCACCCGCGATGCCAACCACAGCATCAACTACCGCTTTAGCCACCGGTACCGGCCGGGCGAGGTCAATGGCCAGCAGCACTGGCTCGACGTGGCCCAGCAGTTGGGCCGGGTAGAGCTGCGCGGGGCGCTGTTTCTGCTCAATTCGCAGGCCGGGCGGCGGCATTCCGACTGGGCCAGGGGCGAGGTAAACGTGCGCTACGGCGGGGGGCGCCTCATTCCGGGCTACACCTATAAGTTTGATAAAAACAAGGTGGTTTCGCCGCGGGGCGACACCATTACGTCGGCCAATTATTTTGACGAGCACACGCTCTACCTCCAAAGCCCCGACACCGGCCGCACCCGCTACCGCCTCGACTACAGCTTTCGGCGCGACCAGACGCCCACCGGCGACCAAACTACCCTGCAAGTGCGCACCCAGTCGCAAACCTGGCAGGGCAACCTCACTACTCGCCTCAGCAAATACCAGGACCTGCGCATTATCGCTACCTACCGCGATCTCAACCTGGTAAGCACCCCCGACAGTGCCCGCCAACGCAATATCCTGGGCAAAATCGACCATACATTGGGCCTGCTTCAAAATCAAATTCGCTCCGAGCTGAGCTACAGCGTGCAAACCGGCCGCGAGCTGCGCCGTGACTATTCCTTCGTGGCCGTGCCCGCCGGCCAGGGCACCCACTACTACGCCGGCGACCTCAACCGCAACGGCGTGCAGGACAAGGATGAGTTTTTGGAAGCGCAAACTACGGATGCTCAGTACCGCACCTACATCAAGGTGTACCTGCCCACTACCGACTACATCACCGCTTACCAAAACCGCCTCAGCTACCGCCTCACCGCGGCGGCGCCCCGCGGCTGGCGCGACGCCGGTAGCTGGCGGGGCGCGGTAGCTCGCTTTTCCAGCGTGAGCAGTGTCACCGTCGACCGGCGCACGACGAGCCCGGCGCTGCTCTCGCGCTTGAGCCCGTTCAGCTTCACCAAGACTGAAGCCGAGCTGCTGGCTTTTAATCAATTACTGCGCAATACGCTGTACTTCAACCGCGCCAATCCCATATTTGGGGCTGAGCTTACGGTGCAGCAAACCCAGCAGAAAACCCTGCTCACCCAGGGTTTCGATTTGCGCAATCTGAATACCCAAAGCCTGCTGCTACGCCGCACCCTGGCCCAGTCGTTTACGGGCCGGCTCACTACCGCCCGCGATATTCGCGAGGCCCAAACCGACTACAGCCTTACGGCGGGCAGCACCAGCGCCCGCAATTACAAGCTGCTCATTTACACCATTCAGCCCGAAATCAGTTACCAGCCCAGCCCGGCGTTCCGCCTTACCGGGTCGCTACTGCACACCCAGAAGCGCAATATTCTCGACATCGCCGATGCCGAGCTGCACCCTGGCACCTTCGACGACCTGGGCCTCGAAACCCGCCTTAGCCAGGTGAGCAAGCGGACGCTCACGGCCGCCACGCACGTAACGCGCGTGGCCTTCGAGGGTGATGTGTCGTCGGTGGTGGGCCTCGAAATCTTGCAAGCCCTGCGTCCCGGCACCAACTACACCTGGAACTTCAGCCTGGAGCAGCGGCTTGCCAACGGCCTGAATATCAACGTGGCCTACGACGGCCGCAAGGCAAGCGGCGTGGGCGTGGTGCACACCGGCCGCATGCAGGTAGCAGTGCTGTTTTAGAGACTAAATTGGGCGATAAGCACTACCTTGGGGCTCGGTGGCCCAGGGGCCGCGCTGAACGCCGGGTAGTCAACCGGCGTAATATGCTTATTGATTAATGCGTAGGCGCTTGTTTAGGTAATGTTCACTACACCAAGTGGTAGTCAAAAAGTGGGCGGCCTGCGAGCCGTAGCGCCGATTTCGCTGCCGGATTTTATCAACCACCAGGTGGTGCTGGCCCTGCGGCCGGGGCCGGAGGAAACACGCTACGTAGTGCGTATGGCGCGGGCCGAAATGGTAGCCGGTCACGCGCAGCGCGCACGGGTGCAGAAAACGGTAGGGCTACGCGTGGCGCACCACGGCGCTGGCTTGCGCCTCACGCTACGCACGCAGCATCCCCACCTCCAAAAGAGCACCCTCTATCCCTTTGACGAGGTACTGTTGGTGGTGGCCGAGCTGTACGCCGACCTGGTTTTCGACGCCGACCCTACGGGCCGGCTGCGGCAGTTGGTCAACCACGAGGAAGTGGGGCAGCAGTGGCAACGCCTGCGGCAGGAGCTGGCGCACCGATACGCCGCCATGCCGGACGATATGCTAGCCAGGATGGTAGCGAGGGTAGACCAGCAGCTGGCCCAGCCCGCCGGGCTGTGGCCATCGCTGCGCCCTGACTACTTATACGCCGCCTTGCCCGGCGATTTTTACCAGCAACTATTCGAAACGAACAGCCGCTACACGCAAGCCAAGGTATTTCCGCAGTTTTTGGGTTTGCTCGACCTGCATTTTGTCGAAACCCTGCGGTTGGCCCCTCCCGAAAGCAGGGCGCCCGGCGAGCTGCCGACGCAAGCGGTGCTGCAACTGACTGGGGCGCTCGACCCTACCGCTACCGACGTGCCGGGCGTGGCCGCGGCCATCCAGGCGGCGCTCGGCCGCACGGCCCCCGTGGTGCCCGAGGAAGTGCAGTTTGCCTACGAGGCTACCCACTGCTTCGACCGCAGCACCGGCCGGCCAGTGGCTGTGAAGCTGACGGTGAGCTGCACCTACCAAAACCTGTACCACCGCGAATACTACCTCACCATTCAAGCCGAACCCGCCGTATGAGCCAGGAAGGCCAGGAATTTGTGTGCAACGGCGCCCCTTGCCGCTGCGATAAGGGCACCACGCCCAGCCCGCTGCCAGTCACGAGCCAGCAGTTTGTGACCCTGCAAGGCAAGCTGCAAGCCACTACGCTCGATAAAGCATTCGTGCCTTTTGGCAGCTGCGCCCTCAAAAACAACCAGCCCTGCGTGCCGGAGCTGCTGCGCTGGGAAAAGGCGTTTGAGGTCTCCACGGTCCAGGTCAAGGGCTGCCACCCCCTGCTCGATCAAAGTACCATCCGCTGCGCCGTGGGAGGCGTGGTCAGCATCCTTAATACCTTGCAAATCAAGGTACCCGGCCCGCCGCCCGCCGTCCAGCGCTCCGAAAGCTACGCGGCTGCCAGCCTGCTGGCCCCTATTCTTCTCATTCCGCTTCCACCCAAAACCGACGCCAGCGATGCCAACCATATTTGACCACATGATGCAAAGCCCGCAGCCGGCGATAGGCAAGTCGGTGGTGGGGAAGTCAGCCAAAGAGAAAGCCGACGACACCAAGAAAGGCATCACCGTAACGGCGGCCATCTTCTTCGACGGTACGCTGAACAACCGCACCAACACCACCGAGCGCCTTCATGCGTCTGGGGCAGCCAAGGAGATGGATGATGGGCAAACCAGCTACGACAACTACTACTCCAACGTGGCCATTTTGGAGTTTATGAATAGCAGAAGGAAGCCAGAAAACAAGCATGCTTCCGTATATAGGGCCATTGCACCAAACGCATAGTTAGCGTTTTCTGGTTGAGCTTAGAATAATCAGGTGTCACTTTCTAGCTTGCAGGGCCACTTTTTGGATTAGAATTCTTCAAAATCATTTGTGAAT
>Ga0160429_1001159_pt1 | contig 15377 bp, 11 predicted proteins | sample SolpanmetagenomR_FD_108199 | JGI IMG/M metagenome (GOLD analysis project Ga0160429, IMG submission 108199) | Solar panel surface microbial communities from Lawrence Berkeley National Laboratory, California, USA - R | ecosystem: Engineered > Built environment > Solar panel > Unclassified ...
CTCATCCATGCCGCCTCGGATAGGTTCGATCGTGAGGACGTCAATCTCCTCATCCTCCTGGTCCATGATGCGTTTGTGTATCTCTTCAGCTGGGTGAATGTCGAACTCGTCCTCACGCTCAACATACTCCACATTTTCCTCGACTTCTGCGAAATCAGGAGCTAGGGCTGACCAGCGCTGCGGTGCTACTACGGACCAGACATAAACACGCCCGGAGTCCACTCCGCTTGCAGCGACGAAGGGTCGAAAGGGATGCCACTGAACAATGTTAGTCTAATGGCGACGACGTGATAGAGAGTGAACCTACTTCGACAACTGAAAGCTCTTCCTTTGGACCTTCCAGAATCTTCACCAAGCTGCCATGGATATGGCGTCGCTCGTAGACGTACAAATGGTGGTTCATGTAGATTGACGCGACGACATAATCGCCCGTTGAACTGAATGCCACATGATTCCAAGACAGGCGATTCACAATATCTTGGAATTTGTGCTCACTTTCAATGCGCAAATTGTCAAAGTCCAGTTTTGGGTCATCGAGATTAGGCACGTGGAACGTCCGGATAATCCTGTCGCTGGAGTTTACCACCATCTGCCGACCCGAAGCCGTCAGCCGCAAGAGAATGATAATCGTCGAAGTAAGGTGGGTGGAGAAGACGGTCTGACACGATTTTGTGTTGATTAAGTTCAGCCAACCCTTGTTTGTACCGGCGACAATGTGACTTCCAGAGGTAGAGAATATGGTGACTGTGGTTGTCTGTTTTGCGTCTTGGGTTTGCTGCTTCTCACTTGCACTATCCCGCTCCGCCTGGCTTCTTTTGGGCGCCGATGGCAATGTTGTTTTGGTAGGTATCTCTTCAGACAGATCAACAAGCAGAGGTTGGTCCTCGAATAATGCCACTACAAAGAGGAGGCTGTTTGTGGTTACTAACCCTTCAGACTTGTACCGGGGAGTCACATACTGGTTCGCTGGATGGAGCTCAGCTATGAAAACTGGTGCCTCAAATCGAATGGTCTTTATGCGGGATCCGTCCTGTAAGTCCCATAATATACACTTCCAGTCTTGTGAGGAACTCAAGAGGTAACGGCCGTCCGCGGACCAGCTGAGAACCCGTTAGTTGTATCCTTGCGCATAGCTGATTGCGAGCCATCCGCACACCTCAAGGATTGAACCTGGCGTGTATGTCCACGGAGCTTCCTTGCGACACCGTTTGTGGCGATATCGAAGATGACAATGGTGCCGTCGAGCTTCGTTATGCGATCAGCAGCTTTTCACGGTCGAAGCTATGAGCCACCATACTCGTCCTGAGGCTAGAAGATCGCCCTTTTTGTTGAATCGTATGCAAGTCGAGTGTCCGCTGTCTGTCCTTGATCAGTCGGAATGAATGCAAACAAAACACTCTAGCATTACGCAGTCTACCGCTCAGCACCTCGGGGCAGTCTTGGGCGACGACAAAAGGGTCGAGGAGAGAGAGATTCATGGCGGATGTCGTGTTGAAGAACTTGCGGGGGTTCGGTCAAATCCCATTACAGATAGCGCAGGCTTCAGAAAATCGAGGCATCTGTAGTAGAGTACTCTAGCGGCGGCTGTCAACAGAGTGTCTTGCGTGATTAAACTTCCGTCGCGCACGCGCCCCCGTCTTGCCGTTTGCGGCTCCATCTGCTACGGTGGGCCATACGGCCAAAAGCGCAACGTCGCCCTTCGAAGGCAACGACTTCACTGTTGCAGCTTCACATCCATCCACTCTATTCATCAACATCCATCCACGATCAAGATCTCACGGCCGACATCTGCGCAACGTGTAAGGTCTGCAGTGTTAGCGCCCTGGCACACTCATCAAGGAACCGGTCCCAGTCTCGACAGATTCGTCGGTGAACGCGCCGAGGGCGAACAAACTCACACCAAGGGCCAACAGGCCAGCGCCGCAACGCGCTTCAACCGCTAGTTCTGCTGGAAGTTCTCCACTCGTGGACCGGCCAGTACACTAGGTTGCGATCTCCGATTTCCGGAATCTGGCGTGCTATTCGAGCGGCGGATTGAGAAAACTTAGCCCATCATAGCAACGCTACACCCACCACAATGTCGAACCTCAACTTTCGCCACTCCAGCGCTCCGCTGCGCACGATTCAAGAGATTCAGTTCGGCTTGCTTTCGCCAGAGGAGATTAAAAACATGAGTGTTGTACACGTTGAATATCCAGAGACAATGGTATGGCTGAAAGCGAGAGATTTGTCTTGCGTACTAAGATATTTCAGGATGAACAAACGAAACGACCACGAGAGAAGGGCTTGAACGACCCCAAACTCGGCTCTATTGATCGTCAATTCATGTGTGCTACTTGTGGTGAAAACATGTCCGAATGTCCAGGGCACTTTGGTCACATTGAACTTGCTGTCCCTGTCTTCCATATTGGTCGGTTAACTTACAGTTGACAGTATAGCAACAGAGCTTTGCTAATCTTGCAGGTTTCCTGACAAAAATCAAAAAACTACTTGAGACAGTCTGCCACAATTGCGGCAAGATTCTCGTAGATGATGTCAGTCAGCCATGGCAGGATTTTTCCTTCCCATTGCGAAGCTGACAAATCGTGATCAGAGCAATCCACAGTTCAAAGACGCCCTTCGATTTCGTGATCCGAAACGCCGTTTCGATGCCATACATCGTCTCTGCAAACCGAAGCTGATCTGTGAAACTGATGCGCCAGAGGATGAAAACAACGGCGAGCTGAACCTGAAAGATACTGCCAAAAAGCACAAGCATGGGGGTTGCGGCAACATTCAACCCGAAGTACGCAAAGAAGGACTATCCCTCATTGGCACTTGGAAGATGCAGAAGAATGAAGACGACGAAGAGGGTCGCCAACCAGACAAACGACCGATCACTCCCCAGATGGCACTCAACGTCTTTAAGAACATTTCTCAGGAGGAGATCAAGACTATGGGTCTAAGCAACGATTACGCCCGTCCAGAGTGGATGATCATTACCGTGCTCCCGGTGCCGCCGCCACCGGTACGTCCGAGTGTAGTCGTGGATCAATCCAACCAGAACTTGCGCGGCGAGGATGATTTGACCTACAAGCTGGGGGATATTATTCGTGCAAACAGCAACGTTCGTCGGTGCGAGCAGGAAGGTTCACCCCAGCACGTTGTGTCCGAGTTTGAAGGTTTGTTGCAGTACCACGTGGCTACATACATGGATAACAACATTGCTGGCCAACCACAAGCATTGCAAAAGAGTGGAAGACCTGTCAAGTCGATTCGCGCTCGGCTAAAGGGTAAAGAAGGCCGTCTTCGTGGAAACCTCATGGGTAAGCGGGTGGACTTCTCCGCTCGTACAGTCATCACTGGGGATCCCAATTTGTCTCTCGACGAAGTTGGTGTTCCAAGGAGCATCGCAAGAACTTTGACCTACCCCGAGACTGTAACGCCTTACAATATTCACAAACTCTCTCAGCTTGTCAAGAACGGACCTAACGAGCATCCCGGTGCTAAGTACGTCATTCGGGACACTGGAGAAAGGATAGACTTACGGCATCACAAGCGGGCTTCCGAGATTACCCTTCAATACGGTTGGAAGGTGGAGCGACACATCGTTGATGGCGATTACATCGTCTTTAACCGACAGCCATCACTGCACAAAGAATCCATGATGGGTCACCGTGTTCGTGTCATGCCTTACTCGACATTCAGGCTCAATCTCTCGGTTACTAGCCCTTACAACGCCGATTTCGACGGCGACGAGATGAACCTTCATGTACCCCAAAGTGAGGAAACGAGGGCCGAAATCATGAACCTTTGCATGGTGCCGCTGAACATCGTGTCTCCGCAGCGCAACGGTCCTCTCATGGGTATTGTCCAGGACACCTTGTGTGGAATCTACAAGATGTGTCGCAGAGACGTGTTTTTGACGAAGGAGCAAGTAATGAACATCCTCTTATGGGTTCCCGACTGGGACGGGTCAATCCCTGCTCCGGCCATCGTGAAACCGCGCGCACTCTGGACCGGCAAGCAAATCGCCAGCTTGGCACTGCCAGCAGGCCTAAATCTCTTACGACCTGGCGACGAAGGAATGTGTCCAATAAACGACGATGGCCTCTTCGTCAGCAACGGCGAGCTTGTCTTTGGTCTGTTTGCGAAGAAGTTTGTTGGCGCGAGTAGTGGCGGTGTTATACACATCATCTACAACGAGAAAGGTTGGGCTGCAGCAGTCAACTTCTTCAACACTTGTCAGCGCATCGTCAATTACTGGCTTTTGCACAATGGCTTCAGTATCGGAATCGGCGACACCATTCCGGATGCACACACAATTGAGCAGATCACAAGCGCGGTAGACGAGCAACGAAGAGAAGTCGAGTTAGTGACCCGCGATGCACAGAACAACGAACTTGAGGCCCTGCCGGGCATGAACATCCGTGAAACGTTCGAAAGTAAAGTTTCGAAGGCCCTGAACAGTGCCAGAGATATGGCTGGAAGCAGAACCGAGAAGAGTTTGAAGGATTTAAACAACGCCATCCAGATGGCTCGTTCTGGTTCAAAGGGTTCCACAATTAACATCTCACAAATGACGGCTGTTGTGGGCCAGCAGTCAGTGGAAGGAAAACGTATTCCCTTTGGTTTCAAATACCGTACCCTGCCTCACTTTACAAAAGATGACTATTCCGCGGAATCCAGAGGCTTTGTGGAAAATTCTTACTTGAGAGGTTTGACCCCGAGCGAGTTCTTCTTCCACGCTATGGCCGGTCGTGAAGGTCTGATCGACACAGCGGTCAAAACCGCGGAGACTGGATATATCCAAAGACGACTAGTCAAAGCCCTAGAAGACGTCATGGCGAAGTATGACACTACAGTTCGAAATTCGCTGGGTGACATTGTCGAGTTCATCTACGGCGAGGACGGTCTTGATGCAGTGTATATCGAACAACAGAGACTTGACAGCATTGCGTGTTCCCAAACGCACTTCGATAAGATGTTCAAGGTTGACTTGATGGAAGGCCGAAACGTTCTGCAAGACAACCTTGAGCAAGCAAACGAGATCACTGGCGACATCGAGGTACAACGTCATTTCGATGAGGAATACGAAGCGCTTCAAAAAGATCGCGCATTTCTGCGTTTAGACAAGCAGGATGACAACGAGCAGTTTCAGCTCCCTCTGAACGTGCAGAGAATCATCGAGTCCGCAAAGACAACGTTCAGAATCAAAGATGGTGCGAAGAGCGACCTGCACCCGTCGGACGCGATTCCAAGGGTAAAAGCTATGCTTGACAGGCTGATAGTCGTCCGAGGTGATGACCCTCTTTCCCGTGAAGCTCAAAACAGCGCCACTCTACTGTTCAAAGCCCAGCTGCGATCCAAGTTGGCCTTCAAGAGACTTGTTCAGGAGTATTACCTGAATAAACTCGCTTTCGACAACGTTCTCGGCGACATTGAGAACAGATTCGCGCGTGCGCAAGTAAGTGCTGGAGAAATGGTAGGTGTTCTCGCTGCTCAAAGCATCGGCGAACCCGCAACACAGATGACACTTAATACCTTTCATTTTGCTGGTGTTTCGTCCAAAAACGTCACGCTTGGTGTACCTCGGTTGAAGGAAATCTTGAACGTGGCTACTAACATCAAAACCCCTTCCATGACTATTTATCAGGAAGAAGGCAAGACTGGAGATCAGGCATCATGCAAGGTTCTCCGTAGTATGGTTGAACATACCACCCTACGTTCAGTGACTCAAACAACCGAGATCTATTACGACCCAGATGTCCAATCTACTGTTATTGACTCCGATGTGGACATGGTAGAATCCTACTTCATCATCCCCGAAGAAAATTCCGATGACCCGGCCATGCAGTCCAAGTGGCTCCTGCGTATTGTTCTTGGACGACGAAGGCTTCTCGACAAGGGTCTCACTGTCCAGGACGTGGCTTTGAGGATCAAGCAAAGTTACCAAAAGGACCTCGCTATCGTTTTCAGCGACAACAACGCAGATGAACAGGTCATTCGTGTTCGCATGATGAATCAAAACAAAGATGAGGATGACGATTACGAAGAAGATGTCATGCTTAAGCGTCTCGAGGCTCACATGCTGGATACCCTTACCTTGCGTGGTGTCCCTGGGATCGATCGCGCCTTTATCAATCACAAGGAGCGCTTGAGAATAGGTGAGGATGACCAGCTTCTTATGAAGAAAGACGATCCTCTGTGCAAGGAATGGTTTTTGGACACGAGCGGTGTCGCCCTAAGCGCAGTCTTGACAATCCCTGGCATCGACCCCTACAGGACGTACTCAAACTCTTTCATCGAGGTTTTCCAGGTGCTCGGTATTGAAGCGACCAGAGCGTCCTTGATGAAGGAACTGACGCAAGTCCTGGCTTTTGATGGTTCGTACGTGAACCACCGTCATTTGGCGTTATTGGTCGATGTAATGACTTCTCGAGGCCATCTGATGGCCATCACTCGTCATGGTATCAATCGAGCCGACACAGGTGCACTCATGCGCTGTTCCTTTGAAGAGACTGTGGAGATTCTGCTGGACGCGGCAGCCAGTGGTGAACTGGATGACTGCCGGGGTGTCTCAGAAAACGTTATGCTGGGCCAGTTAGCGCCTCTTGGAACCGGCGAGCTTGAGGTCCTGCTTGATCAGCAGATGTTGAACACTGTAACCGCCGATAATGCTGGCCGTCTTGGTATGGCTATCGGCGCTGGTGTTGCTGGAGGTGTGATGGCTGAAGGTAGTGCCACCCCCTACGATTTGGGATCGCCCATGCAGGAAGGAGGCTATGCTTCGCCAGACTACAATGCTTCCTTTTCTCCAGTCGTTCAACACGGACAGGATGACACTGGTGGTTTTACTACCTACAACGGCTATACAAGCACCGGCGACGGAGGTTTTAGTCCTTACACTGTTCAGAGCCCAGGATACGCGCCAACGAGTCCTTTTAGCGGCGCTAGTCCCTCGTCGCCCGGCTTTTCCCCTCAATCACCCGCATATTCACCGGCTTCTCCTGCTATGGGCCTTGCTAGTCCTGCCTTTACCGTTTCCTCGCCAAGGTTCTCGCCATCCAGCCCAGATTTCACGCCAACATCTCCGACTTACTCACCTGCGTCTCCGGCTTACGGGCAACTTGGCCTCATGGGCAATTCTCCAACATCGCCCAGTTACTCACCGACTTCTCCAAGTTACTCGCCGACGTCGCCCAGTTATTCACCAACGTCTCCCAGCTACAGTCCGACATCGCCCAAACCGACTTCTCCACAATACAGTCCAACATCTCCTCAATACAGCCCTACTTCGCCGAAATACAGTCCCACAAGCCCCTCATTTGCCGGTAGGCATTTGTCGCCGACCTCGCCGACCTCACCGGTGTACAGTCCTACCAGTCCTGCGATGGGAGCCTACTCTCCAACATCACCTCAATTCAACTCTCCGACTTCTCCAAGTGCTACATATCCGACGTCAACCCAAAAGTGGTCTCCTGCGTCCCCCACGTACTCACCTACGTAGGTTTTGATTCAGCTTCCCCTTGGGACGGGCGTGCGTGCTAACTACATGTTTTTTAGGTCCCCAAACCGCTAGGCACTAGGTTCCTTGGCTCCTTGAAATGAAACGTTCTCTTGACAACTCCTCACCAAGGTTGATGCAATTTTCTCACTATATGTACTCAAGGCCACGTGGCTTACGTATGCCGATTATGCGTGGCATTGCGGTCGTGTCGGAACATACAACTTTCATCTCAGACGCATGGACTTCCAAACGCATCGAAGATAGTGGGTTGCATAGGGGCAGACCACTCGCAAAGGGGCGCAAGCTACGTAGCAAGAGCGTTGAGGCATGGTTCATCTGGAAGCAGTCTTGGTTAAGAAGGAAGGTGTCTTCCCCAGCAATCTCACAGATAGCACAAGCGTTTGTAACGTAGATGAACCCAAACCTAAATTTTTCAAAGCAACCCTATTCTGTGAGGTCTCGATGCATTGACAGTATACTACAGCCTTGTTTCATGCCACTACCTCGCATAACGAGTAGCATGACAGCGAAGCTGCCCAGTAATTTACTTGCAATTCACATCGGTTGTGTCTCCCGTGAGTCATGAGACGTCTCTTTATTTGTCCGCGAAACTTGGCTTCCTGCTAGTGATTCTGCTTTCTCTCTCTCTTCGCTTGGAGAAATTCGAGCTTCGATAAAAGGCCTCGATGGCTAACTCCAAGTACGTATTATGCTTCGATGAAGTTAGAGCGTTGTACACACTTTCCTCTGGTGGAAAGAAAATGAACGCTCGAAGCGGCGACAGGTCAAAGATCAAGAAAAATATCCGTGGCATGTGCTTGTTTCGTCTTGGCCTTCAACTGACATCATGGAACCTGAAGATACGAATACGTTCGCTACTTTGAGAGGAGCGACCGGATTTTGCCAAATACATGGATAGTCGTTCGCATCGACGGCAGGGCATTTACCAAGTTGACCGCGAGATATGAATTCAAAAAACCGAACGATGACAGAGCCCTGCACCTCATGAACGAGGCCGCAACCAACGTACTGAAGGAGCTTCCTGAGATCGTCGCGGCCTACGGACAAAGCGACGAGTACAGGTATGCAAGAAGATCTGCTATCAACATGCAACATACTGATGCTCGGCTCAGCTTCGTCATGCACCCCAGTTGCGAACTGTTTGAGAGGAGGGAATCGAAGCTCGTGACGACCATCGTCTCAATGTTCACGGCGTATTACGTGAACCTATGGCCTACTTATTTCGCGGAAACAGCGCTTGTGCCGCACTTGCCAAGTTTCGACGGAAGGGCGGTTGCGTACCCGAGTATACAGAACCTGAGAGACTACCTGTGTTGGCGGCAAGCTGATTGTGAGTGTTTGGCAAAGATGCCCTGCCATTATTTTTGTGCGATACTGAAAGCAACTGTTGACAACCTGACAGGTCACATCAACAACCTTTACAACACCACCTTCTGGTCCTTGGTCAATCTTGGGGGATTGAGCAGGACAGAAGCGGAGGACCACTTAAAAGTGATGCTTCCGAGGGATTTCCAATCCACAACGACTGACTGATGGAGCACTAGGGAACATTTGCTGACGACAAAAACGAAATTTTATTCAGTCGATTTGGGATCAACTACAACAACGAGCCGGAAATGTACAAAAAGGGCAGCATTGTTTTCCGAGACGTGAGTGTGGTTCAAAAGTTGAGTAAAATATGTGATTAACTTTGAGTCCCAGTATGAAGGGCAGAGAATGAGCGCACCAGATACAAACATCGTGAACGAGAAAACGCCCCCGGCTCCAGTCGTCTCCAACTCCGGTGCAGAACAGTACCTGACGCGACCAACGCCGGCAACGGACCCACAAACCGCATCGAAGACGCAAAAAGAAAAGGATAGGAAGAGAAAGCTTAAGGCGCGAGTAGTGGTGCAACACGTTGACATAATACGAGACACGTTCTGGAAAGAGAAGCCGTGGATTCTGGAGGGCAAGGCGCCAAAGATGGTCAGTAAACCTGATTGATCAACCGACACAAATCACCAAACCTTTCGGCAATCCCGCCGCTTCGTGAGAAGACGATATCGCCTACGCCTTTCGTTACTGTATCGGTATAGCTCGGATATCTCTTCGAGGCTAGCGTGAACGCTGCATTTCGCCTCGAAGCCTCACAACAACACGTATATCTTAAGGCGCCAGTAGGGTCATACTTTACGTCCAAAGTGTGTTCGTCAGATGCGGGTGATGAAGAAGACCGAGTACATAGAAGGATGTATCGCGATCGTGAAAGATGAGTATTGAACAGGTACCGCATGCTATTCAGCTACCTGCACAACCACTGCCTCAAATATTTCTTCAAGTGTCTTTCATCATACATCACGCCTTTTCCCCTATCGGTGTCCGCCTCCCTCGCCCTTCGAACTTCTTCCCACTTGTGACTGCCTTGCCACCTTTCTTGGACTTCTTCTCATGGTACCGCTTTTGCGCCTTCAGGCGCCGTCGCTCTTTTTGTGCTGCCTTGCGCAGCTCCTTCTCGGCTTTAGTTGCGCCCTTCTTCAATGCTCTTGCTTCGGCGGTTACTGATGTAGCAGTAGGTATGGGTTCGGACTGGGTAGTAAGCAACGCTTGAGGGTCCATCATTGCCAGTCTCGCAGGGTTGACGAGCGCATCACTCGGGCTATGAGCTTCAACATTCCCAACAACTGCGGGCTTGTCAGCTTCGGCGGACTTGGTTGTCGTCTGGGGCGCTGAGTTCGCCCCACTAGGTCTGTATGCCTTTGCAATCCTCCCGACGGTCTGCGCACCGGAAGCAGGCGAATCCATCATTGCCAGTCTTGCTGGGTTTATGTAAGCCTCGACTGGCACGGCTGACTGCGAGACTACTGGCGGTGACACTGTTGGCGGCGGTACCGCAGATGGTTTATCTGCTCGTTGTCGTTTGGTTTTGGGCGTTGGCTTATGCTTGGCTGCCTTTTCGGCTTTTTTGATGGCGCGTTCCTCTTGCTTCTTGAGTCTTATCGCCTTGCGCGCTGCGCGACGCTCAGCCTTTCGCAGTTTGTCTTCCGCGGTCGGCTTCGGCTTCTCCGGTCGTCCATTCTTCAGTTTCTTGGGCTTGGATTCTCCGCTGGCATCAGAAGGCTCCTTCTTAGGTTTCTTGCTCTTCTTGGACTTCGTGGGCGGCTCATCCTGAAGCGATATCATTGCTTGTTCGGACAGATCAGTCCCACTCGATTTCACCTCCTTGCTATCTTCTTGCTTCGTAGCCAGCTCAGACGACTCGTGTTCATGCATGACCGTTATTCGCTGCTCTTCGCTTTCCAGGTTCTTCTTTTTGCTCTTTTTCACCTTCTTCGGTGCAGCAGGGGATTCTGGTTCGTCTGCTTCCATTGGCTGCTCCTTCTTTTCCGTCCTCTTCTCCTTGCTCTTCTTTCCTTCCCTAAGCTTGTCCTTTTTAGATCTCTTCTCAACGACCAATGGCTGCTCATCATCGACATCTAGCTTTCTTTTCTTGCTCTCCGATTTCGTTTCCATGTTCGCAGTGGTTGAAGGCGTCATATCGACAGACTTGGGCTCCTCGTAAGTACCCCCTAAAGTCTCAGCCTTGACAAAACTCGCGTAGAGACCGGTCTTCTTTGGCAGCGGAGCTTCCAAACTAGGCGAGCCAGCGGGCGTAGAGCCGAATGACGAAAGACTTTTGTCAAAGGCGCTCAACCACCACTGGTTACTGAAGTCGTTTTTCTTGGTCCCAAGGCCAGAAAGGTCTTTCTTGTGGTCTACAAGTAATGGCCGCGCAATACCGCGGTTGGTGTGATCGAGAGAAAACCCTTCGCCGCGCCAGCCTTGAGCTTTGAGGTAGGCTCCAGCGTTCATCTGCACGCAAAGATTGTTGATTTTGGCGTTTTGTCGGCAAGTTTTTGCTGTTAATTTTTAAAGTGGGGCCTGCCCAAAGCCAGTCACGTAGTGTCCCCTTCACTTCAGGGGTCTCTTGGACACTCCACACAGCAGTCGCGCAGTCACGCCGTCAATCGGTTTGGATCATACAAGTCGTTCCTCTCTCTCTTATGTATCTACAGACGCCCTGCTCTCATCCTCATCTCCAGTCTCGCTGGTCATGCTAGTTTCGCTGATGCTGGGTGCGCTAGGGCCTTTCTTGCTTCGCTTCCTTAGCGACGTAAGAGAGAATGCGCTACGTTTCTCAACAAGACTCGGTGATGCTGCACTGTTGAGACTACCTACGCTGGCTCCGAGAGTACCATTGTCGTCTTCGGTCTTTCTCGAGAAAATGCCGCCCTTTTCCTTGAAGCTGGGCAGTGTGAACCGGCTCGAGGACCCTTTCCTCGTCATCTTACGCATAAAAGACTCCTTGCCTATCGACTCGGGCTGTAAAGAAGAGTCTTGAGCTCCCAAGCCATCTTCAGCATGGCTTTCAGCCAAGTCCTCGAGCGATTCGGCAGCGGACCCTAGTTTGTGATCTCTAGCTAATGGAGACGAGGGTCCGTCGCCTGACGACGTGTATCGCTCGTCGCCGTGATTCGCGCCTTTGCCGCCGCTATACGACTTGCCTGGTGACTTGTCGGATTTCTTGTCGCGACCAAGCATTTTGAAATAGGGTGCACTAGGATTGAGCTGCGGAGCATGTTCACCCTCCTCTTTCGACGGTCGTGTACCAATGGGAGCCTGTGGCACGTTCTCTTCGAGTATCGTTGGATCGAAATTATTTTCAGCCAGATCATTGAATTCGTGCTTGGGCCTGTCAGAGAGATCACGGTGCATTGATGGCCGTCTCGAGTTCGGGATGGTTGACCAAAGGGTTGAATTATCTCCGGCCTGACCACTACTTCCTGAGTTGTTCCAACCAAAGAACTTCGAGCCTGCTTCCGGCGGGGGTAAGGCATTGTCCAAAGAGTATGTTGATGAAGGTCGTGGTGAAGCGGATCGGTCTACAGCGGTTGCAATAGCTGAACTGCGCCATGACAATGCCCTAGACCCAAGCATTCCTAGTGCTTTGAACTTAGCAGTTCCGGAATCATTTGCTGCCGAGAGTCCTGGGTCGCCGAGATTGCTGGATGATAACTGTCGACGACTTGCGGATGAGTTGCCAAAGCCTAATCTACTACCTAGAGATGTGACCCTCTTCGGCTCGCTGCGTTGCGGCTCCACCCCTAAGCCGTCCTCGTCGTGATGACGTGGCACTGACCGACTTTCATGCAGCTTGAGCGAACCTAAAGCAGGTCCCTCGTCCGACGTAGTCTTACCACGTTGCCGACCACTGAAGAAGGTCTCGAACCGTCCCGTAGGCCTCGCTGCCTGGGAGGTGCTGCTGACAGACCGTACAGATCTGCGGTCACTGTCTAGGAAGCTATCGGAGGTGTGGCGGTAGTGCAAATTTGTGTTGCTGCTGTGTGGACTAGAAACAAGACTCGGAGAACGACTGCCTAATGAGCCTGGCGAGTTCGGCACATAGCTTGGTGGCTCCATTGATCTCATACCAGGAACGGCACCTAGCCCAGGAAGGAGCTCTGAGAACGATGCATGACGAGACGCATTTCGAGAAGAAAGTCCTAGATTCAGATGTCCAGGAAGGGTGCGCAACGGCGCGTCTTCAACAGCTGGCGAAACCAAAGGCCCATATTCCTCTGGCGGTATCTGACGGAGCCCACCCATGTCTTCAAGATCATCTCCTAAAAGATCCGAGGGCAGAAGGTTGTTGGCAGAAGGACTCATCAGAGCGCCACCGGTGAGAGTCAGCACATCTACTTCTGACATAGTCTCGGAAGGCTGGGTGGGAGATGTCATAATTGTGTTGGCGTTGAAGAACGGTGAAGAGGATCGTGCAGCATCATCCGATTCCGATCCGGCTTGATTACGTAGCAATGAACCAAAGCCTTGCCGCAAGTCAGGACTGCTGTAATCTGTGTATGCGGGAAGAGACGGCGGCCCATTGAGGGCCCGAGACTGACTTTCTCCCTGGTAGCCATCGTTCATGGCTGGCATGTTTTCTGTTGGGTATATAGGAGCGTAAGCAGCCGCTTGACTGACACGACGATTGCTCATGTATCCAGAACGTTGAACCGCCGCATGATACGCCGTCTGTGCTGCATGTAATTCGCTGGAAGCATGGATATATCTCTGATGTAGGTCGAGTTCCCTCGCTCTCCATAAAGCATCCCCAGCATCCGCTGTTTTCTTGTAGTCGGCTAAGTCTTTTTCAGCCGCCTCGTCTTCGATTCTCTTTTCCTCCTCGAGATTTTTCACTTCGATACCAGTCAGCCGTACTTGCTCCTCCATCGATCTGATTTCCTGCAAGTCAGGTTCCTGCTCGTCGCGAAGATCCTGAACTCGTTGCTGCGAGTTTCTGGCGTAGGTCTCCTTTTGCGATGCGATTTGAGCCGCTTCATCTCGCATCTCGGCAACTTCACGCTCCCATCGCTGCGCATCCTCTTGCAATCTTTCTCTCTGAGCAAGTTTTTGCTGTAGGACCTTTTCATGAGCGGTGCGCTTGCGTTGTGCCGTGACATTAGCTTGTTCCAGGCTCGTGACTAGACGCTTTAGCTCCTTGCTTTCGTTTTCTCGTTTGCCTTGTTGGAGTTGCAGTTCTTCCTTTCTCGCAACAAGTGTGGTATGTTGCTTCGTGTATTCCGATTCCTCGTCTCTCTCTTGCTCCTCAAGCAGCTGTAGTTCAGTTCGTAGCTGATCAAGACGCTCAGTGAGCTGATGAACTGTTCCACCCTGCTCATCGAAAGGGTCTACTTCATTACCACGACCGCCGCTATGGTCGGAAACGTAGGCCGGTGATGGACGCCGAATCATTACAGCACGCTTTGGTGGTGCGTAAGCCGTAGTGTGCTCTCTCGCGACACTGGGTAGCCCGCTCGTAGAAATCGATGGCTCGTTGAATGCGGCATAAGGAACAATGACGGGCGTTGACTCGGGGGCATGGAGGCTAGTCTCAGCTAGCGATGCACTGTCGATGTTCTCGCCTTGATGTGTTTGCTCGTCTGACCGTTCGCCTTGTGGCTGTGTCTTGATCCGGATTGCTTCACTAGCAGCTTGGAAGTTGTTGGAGTTCACAGCAACTATTCGAACGGTGTAGTGGTGGTCCGGAAGGAGGTTCTTGATGCTAATGGCGGTCTGCTGGGTTGGTTCTCCGACTATAAGCCATTGGGTTAGCCAATTTGGTCTGAAGCAATGTGAGTTTGTACTTTCTACGCGCCTTGTATGCCGTTGATCCTCACAAAATACTTGACGACAGATTGCTTCTGCTCCGGTTGCTTCCAATGCAGAGAAAGACCGCACGAGGTGATTTCCAGAAGAGAGGGAATCGGACTAGGCGGAACCTCCAGACCGAGTAGCAAGATGAGTTCGTCGATTGGCGTGCTTAGAACCTGATGCGCGCGATACAGCAGCCTGGATGGTATGTTAGCAGGGCTTGGCCTAGTTGCTTAGAGAAGGGGTACGCCTACCATCCAACAGCCACCGAACCTACGAGGGTCATGAGGTAGCTGGGTAGAGACACAACAGGCAGCATGATGCTCAAGGCGTGCTAGGCGCTAAGAATGATCCAGACGTACTTCCAGAGCAAGGCCGATGCTCGATTTCATGGCGTTCAAGCAGAGAGGGAAGAAAGACGAGGGCGGATGTGGAGCAGCGACGCAAAGCAGCACTTGCCGCGCAACGAAGAGGTCTGTTGAGTTGGCTGCGGCCAGAAGCAAGAAGAAGAAGAAGAAGAAGAAGAAGAAGAAGAAGAAGAAGAAGAAGAGTAGGCAGGAAAAGTAGATATTGCAACTACTCAAGTGAACTGGCGCAGAATAACTTAAGTCAACTTACTTCCTGTTATTAACAACGGTTCCAGAGAGCGAGTCAGCCGCCAAAGTGACTAAACACATCCACGCCTTTGCTGTGTAAC
>Ga0160429_1001160_pt1 | contig 15375 bp, 11 predicted proteins | sample SolpanmetagenomR_FD_108199 | JGI IMG/M metagenome (GOLD analysis project Ga0160429, IMG submission 108199) | Solar panel surface microbial communities from Lawrence Berkeley National Laboratory, California, USA - R | ecosystem: Engineered > Built environment > Solar panel > Unclassified ...
AATCACAAACGAATAATATGTCAGACGTAATCTCCTCCCTCCTCTTCCTCAATTCAACTAACAATATAACTATATAATATTACACAATATAACACAATACCTGCACTCACGTAAAAGAGCACACGCGCAAGACCCAATATGGTATAAGGGGAAGACGCCATTCGCACAACTAGATCGAACCAAAGCGGACGGGCCGGTCTCAACGAAAAGACAAAATCATTCAGAAAATCACAAAAAAGCATCCTGGTAGGGAAATGTTCAGAACGAATAGACTGGGAAAAGAGAAGATAGGAGCGAACTTTTTGGTTGACATTCGATACTTCGAATGCGATCAAAGCTGTAAATCTGCATATTGTACTCACTACAATGACTTGTTAGATAACCACATATGATGTGCACGAAGATAAACGAAGTCTTACTTGATGGGTTGTTGGCTGTAATGAACCAGTCTCAAAGTCAACCTTGTTGGCCTAACTACCTAATGCTTGTGAAAGCGATACTGTGTAAGATGGTGCAGTGCTTGTGGCTCGCACCACACAGAACACGGATCTCGTCGCTTCACCATCTTTTTACTCCCTTCTACAGCGCCTTATGGACCATGTCGGAGCGTCAGACTGGCAGGTGGTCAAGTCAAATTGACCTGGACTGGTTTGTCTCCTTGCAGATTACGGTTCGATGATTTCGAAATCGGTTGATTCTGCTGTTTCGACTGAAATCCTTCACGTACGTGTTGCTGTCCTTCTATTAGAGTCCGCCTTGTAGTAGTTCACAAAAATTACTTTCTTAAGTAATTTTTGTGAACTACTACAGACCGCTTTGAATTCATGATGCAACAGACCGTTTCATAGGTAGTTATCTGTTACCAAAAGAGGGCATTGTGAACTACCACACACCGGTTTTGGGTACAGACCATGAACGTAACCCGTTACATTTCTTTTCGTTATGTGTTGGGTCATAGAATTCTCAAACATGCTTTGGGGAAAAAATCTCTTGATCAGTATATGATTCATCGCTACATTGCAGATACACTCCAGACGCACTTTCAAACCGCTCATCAGCTTGTGATTTCTGCTGTATAGTATGTCACTCATTTGGTAAAAGCTATCATATCAAAATCTTGAGTAGCTCTAAACCTAAGAAATGCTCTGCAACATGCATAATACCTAATGCATAATACATAATCAAGTCACTATGTTCACCCATATTTTCCTTGCAGGAACAAATATATCAAATAAATTTACAATAACATAAAATGGACTACCCACAGACCGATCGGCAGACCGGTGGACGTAGCCGGTTACGTTTTTACATCGAATAAAATCATCTATAACCTATCTGGTCTAAGCCCATTTGTATTATAAGGAGGATGAACCTCTTCGAAAAGCTGCACGGAAGTTTGTGGATCCCTCCTCAAACACATTAGCTGAGTTATCTGAGTTCCTCATTGCCCCAATCTCAAAGTCTTTGGTCATGCTCTCTATATAAAATCCCAAAGACAGGTGCCGCTCTCCCTGATTTCAGATAGCTTTGACTTATTCATACATTGAGCTGACAAATTCGGTAGGAAAGGTATTGTTAATCAATGGGTAATGATTTTGGGTGAATGCTGTTCACACTACGCAACTAATGATCTCATTTCGCGCCATATTTCGACCAGATGTGATAGATGATATCTGGCGATACACCTCCAATTTATTGCATTCTAGCAATCCTCGCATTCTATATTGCCGTATCACTACTCACCAATCATTTCTCAGCTTCCTTAAATCAGCAGATATCTACAATACTTCAAAATATACCAAAAGACGAAAAATATTACGATGAAGGTTAAATCAATCAGGAGCCAGCTCATTTGCGCATCTATTAGCAATGCCCACAAGACGACCTATGCCCGAACCTCGAGACACGAAGTGCAGCGAATATCAGACAGATACGAGACAATGTGCCCCTCGAACGATGCCTATGACAGCAACAGAGCATTAAGCAGACAAGAAGCAGCCAACGAGTAAGCTCTATATGTATATTGGTCACAGCTCACCTAATTGCGCAGCATTCTAACGTTCGATGGACGCTGATATGTCTTCCAAATGTATACACTCAAGTGTGCGAATCTTGACATACATGCATGAAAGTGAATGTTGTTCAACTCAGAAAAACAGGTTACTAAGGAGTAAAAGCAAAGTCATGATTCTGCTCTCACCGCCATGTAGGCGAGTGGAAAGATTGATGTGGCTGACAGGGACGAATATTCGAAATCGTTGACGTGGCAATGCTTATGAGCATTCATGATACGCTTCGGTACCATCATTTCTGCTGATTTAATCTCGTACTTGCGAAAGTAATGTATCCCGACTGTTTCGATATTTGACCATATTAGGCAGAAGAGATTCACCACCTGTTCCTTGCTAATTCGTTCCCAAGTAGGCAACAAAATTCGCTCCTAGCACATAAAATGTATTTCCTGTGTTTGAGCAGACCCTGCTATATGGCTAATTCTGCTGCGTTCCCAAATTGTGTCGCAGTAAATGGTCGCATACATTGGATTACAGATGATATCCACTAGCAGACGTGTCATGCTGTTCTGGCCCATTAGTTCGAATACCCAAGCTAGTGTTGACCGAAGATATTGATCTTAGAGTTGATACGTCCTTATCTAGCAGACAAAAATACAATATATCTGCTAGAAAAAGCAAAAAGCAATGACTATCATCTACGAGTGGTCAGAGTTGCCCCATTACTTTTTACAATACGCGGCCGAAAATGGTCACTTGGAAATCTTCAAATGGTGAAATCATTCACGAAAAGAAGGGTACTGTACAATGAGTGCTTGAGAGCTTAAGCAACTAATCTTCGTACTTGAACAGGTATGAGGCATTTCATTACCAAGAATCTGTAAGACAAGCATTCAAACTTGCATCTTACTACAACCACGTCCATCTGTTAGAGTGGTTTCACAAAAGTGCTATCCTCAGACGATTTTTTTGTCCATTTACTTTGAAATTCGAGGATATGTTATACGCTTTGCGCACTGGCATCAATACGGAGATATTCGAATGGTGGTGGAAAGCAGTTTTCTGAAGGCTATATTCAAATAGCTTTTGAAAAGGGGTGGGGTCCCCAGGTTTACGTAGTGGATCACATGAAGCATTCGGAGACCCGAAGTTCCTATTTTGGCGATTAGGAATGTGCGCTGTTGCATTTGAGAATTCGTAACTGGTTTCGTTTTCAGCTGAGCCTCTCCAGCCACTGTTGCATTGGAGAATTCGTAACTAGTTGCGTTTTCAGCCGCGTCTCCCCGGCCGCTGTCCCGTTTGCAGATTCATAACTGATTACGTTGTTCAGCTCAGCCTCTCCAGCAGCTATTCCGTTTGCAGATTCGTAACTTTTTGCGTTTCTAGCTGCGGTCTTTACATTACCTTTTAATGACGGCAAACAGTCGATAGCAACGATCATGTCGAGCGAAATTACAACCGAGAAACACTGATATATGTGACAAGAGGAGAAGCACCTAATATGAACAGCTAAGTTTTCGGTTTGCCTGTCACCCCTTGTTATCTTCATTGAAATATTCGATCTATGTATGTCATGCTGTGGATTTCATCGACCGCATCGCAGACTGCAAGCAGGAGTGATGTGCTCTTTCAAAACGCTTTACTGTCGATAATAACATGGCTTTTCATGATGCCAGCCAGCCATATCACCTTCACTTTAACAGCCAATTTCGATGAGTATTGGAAAGGGGTGATAAGTCTTATGTGACCATACCAAATCGTCCAAGAATATCCTGCACGTTTGTATACATATCCGTTTTGGTCCTTTCAAAAATTCGATACTTTGACCACTCTTTTCATGCCTACAGCTGGATTTGCTGGAGTGCCTGTTGCTGGATTACGCAAAGTGTGGTTATTGGACAAGTCTAGACCGACATAAGTTGGTTGCCAGAGCAGTCAGATGAAACGAACGTGTCCCATGAGTGTCATCCGTGAAGAACTGGGTATCTCGCCCCAAACATCACAATCGAGTCTACCGTGGGCGCTGTGAGCCAATGGATACAGCCGCGGTCCAAAGGGAACTGTGATATAGTAACCGTAAGGTAGAGTGACCCAAATGACGTGACCGATGACAAGTACGTCAAGCCATTGCCTGAGATTGATTGCGAAACTGAGTATGAGTAAATGTAAAGATTGTAAATATCGGAACTGGTTGCGTTTTCAGCTGAACCGCTCCAGCCGTTGACATATTTGCAAATTCGTAACTGGAATGAAAAACAAGTGGAAGAAGGGTTCGTTTCTTTGTGAGTTTCTCACGTATCAACTGAGAATTCGTCGTGACATGTTCCACCGCATTTGTTCCATCTTCTTCCTCTATGTGTTCTCGTTTACGTCCTTACTGCTCTTTGCGACGATCACAGCGGGAATGCGAGTCTCTCCATTGCTAAAATTTGACGAAAGATAAGTCAAGTATATGTATTCAAGAGGAAAGGATCTCAGCAGAATCGTCGCTGCACGCCTTGACGCAACAAGGAAGAGTAACATTTCACCATAGACGCATCTACAATCCACGACCAAATCGACGGGAATCATTCCAAGGACGCATCTTTATCTAAATCATGGAAAACAGCATGATTCATTGGGCTTACCGTAGAGATCGTCAAAATATTGGAGGCAGGTTGTGCCTTTGCACTCAGCTCGGCAACTTTGGTCATCAACATATGGCATGAGAGTCTGGTTTGGGGAAATATCGGTTCATGTTCTCGTTGCGAATCTTCTCTTCACATGCCTTGTGTAATGCAGTCATGCTTTGTGTCTGGCTATATAAATCAGCAAGCTCTTTCAAATCGTGATTTACTCCTTGAAAAGATGGTAGGGTAGTAGAGGTAGTGGTGTTCATGGTCATAGTCGTATTGTTTGCTGTTTTTTGGTGACGGGGAGGGTGACAAAGGAGGAAACTCCGTTACTCCCTTTTTCTCTCTCCTTCGCTCTCTCTCACTCCTCAAAAAAGGTACTTGGAAAAAAGTCGAATGAGACTTTCAAATTTGTCGTCAGGATGTTTTTGATGAATCGATAACCGGAAAAACAAGCTTCTCATAGTCTTGCAATAACTCCAACTTGTTTTTTCGCCAAAGGGAATAGCGGTTTCATTGATTTAGGGTTCCGTTTTCAGCTGAGCCACTCCAGCTGTTGTTGCATCTGAGAATTCGTAACTGGTTACGTTCTTCAGCTGAGCCACTCCAGACCAGCTGTGGTTGCATTTGCAAATTCGTAACTGGTTGCGCTTTCAGCTGAGGCACTCTAGCTGTTATTACATCTTAGAATTCGTAACTGGTTACGTTCTTCAGCTGAGCCTCTCCAGACCAGCTGTGGTTACATCTTACAATTCGTAACTGGTTGCGTTTTCAGCTCAAGTCTTTACATTACCTTTCTCATGATCGGGAATAGTCGACAGCAACGACCAGGTCGAGCGAAATTACAACCGGGAAACACCACAGTATCTAAGCCTGTATCTACAAAGCACATACTTGGGAACTTACGTCAATCATACATAGAGTATCTGGCTGAAATTGGCGTCAATTGATTCGTGGGACTCTTTCGGGTTTCCGATGTTTGCGACTAGTAATATTTATATGAACTTTATTCGACGTGACGAACAGTGAGAAATACGGAGAAATAGAACACACAAGGATTCGGTAGGCAACTTTTCATTCTAAATCTGACATGAATGCATATTCCGGAAGTGGAGATGAATACTGATCACTAATCACTGCCAGAATCTCAGGATCGTTCTGCAATTCAGGAGTGAGGTAAATACGTGCATATCCATTCTGCCGGACGGCAGCAGTAATGATCTCTCTGTCCCTTCGCATGGCAGGGCTAGCGTATTGTATGGCATGTCCATTGTTCGTGACTGCTGCCATCACAACTGTTTTATTATTCTGCTTGTCATTGCTTGCATACATCAACAGGGTACCAGATCTGCTGACCGCAAAAATCACTACTTCGAAATCGTCCTGGAGTGAAGGATGAGTCTGCATGATGAAATTGGGGCTGGTATAGATTGCTGCAAGGGTAACTTGCTTGTCTCTTTTGGTGTCTGGCGATAGACTCGCAAGTAAATACAAGTTCCTAGGACTGAGGGCGCATTTCAGCTGCATGTCCTTGAAGTCTGACTGTCCGAAACCAATGATTTCCTGAATTTTGGAGTGTAGTCTGGTGCCATCTTTGCATGCGACAGCACGAGAATACGCTTCTGGATAAGCACAAAGACACATATGAGTCTGCATATCCCTCATTTCTCGTATACTAAGTGATCTTGTCATCAAGGCTCCAGAGGCGTTTTTTTCCGTCAGCGGTCCATAGGTTTCTGTTCTTAATTCTGGTTTGAGGTTTTGTCTGTAATCAATCATGGTCTGTTCCAATTGGTCGAGTTTTTACTTCTTAGTAATACACGTTATTTCTAGACGCAAAATTTCCGCAAATGAGATTTTCTGGACGCAAATTCTTTTCCCACCTGAATTATACTGAAGCTCAACGAAAATATCAGATTGAAAATAAGCCATCATGTTGCGTTCATTTTACCTCACTAGCTGAAAAGCAAAAAAGGTTGGTGACTTATTGCAATGATTGTATAGCTGTCGGTCTCGAATACAGCTATGCCAAAGGATCATACAGTGAGTATTCACGCTTTGTGACATAATCTCTACCTTCAATTTTGACGGAGCGTTCCTCATGCCTTCTTTGTATTCCGGACCTGAACCGCCATAGAGTTCACTTCAGCGTTGAACCTTGTCATGTCATTTTTTACAGATCGCCCTCCTCGGTGCGCATTCGCCGGATATGTCAAGTCGCCTTTCTAGGATTCGTGGTTCCCTAGGCTATGCACAATGAATTGATATACTGATGGGAATCTAGTAACTCATTTTTACCGCTGTTTTGAAGACCCTTAATCCTCCTGTATTTCTTTCATAAGCATAAAGTTATTTTGGTGGTGATTGGCATCACATTGAGAACATATCCACAACCACAATTTGTGCATCCATTTGTTGTAACAAATATAGTTGTGAATCCCATATCAAGCCGTCGATGACTGCTCGCACTCAAACAAGACACTCTTGTAGTTGTACCTCCTTGAGACCAGAGATATCATCGCAGCATCGCCGCCTTGCCCGCATCGTGGACATTGATGACTATATGCGTGTATATCATGGTCGTTAAGAGCATAGAGCTCCCCATACAAGTCTGCTTCAATTTTTGAATATTTGCACAGGACAATGCTCAAGGTAGTGTCCCCTCCTGGTACTCGGTGCCTGCTGCTTTCAATTGGTAACATCGGATATCTCATAGCAAATACTGATGATGAGCAGAAAGCGGAAAATGACAGCTGATCAGGCCTGAAAGTAGCATTTGTTGCCAAGTATAAGTGATATGGAAATTTGAAAAACGAGACCGGTTACGTTTTGAGAATTTTTCCTTCGATGTGAATAGTTCTTTTCAGCTGATCGCAATCCCACCCGCCAGATAGAGGTATGCGTTTGGAGAAGGTTGCAAACACCGAACATGAGCAGCTCACCTTGATTGAGGTCCTCTGAGCTTCATTGCGATTATGAATCTCCTGATTGTGAGGCTTTGTATATATTGAGGACATAGAACAATCAATCACGTTGACATCGCCTTGGTCAACTCCGCTTTGCAGATGCGATTTGCGCGCCTTGTATCAGATACCGACAGAGATCTGATGTAACTTGGATCTTTACTGAGATCGGAAACGTACTATGGGAAGCTATCCGACAATTTTCCGACCCTTGGAATATGCCTTTTTATCCTTGTTCCCGAGATCCTATCATCCACTGTATCTTGGACGAGGCCGATTCAATATGACGTTTCAGCCTGAAGTTACTAATATGACAATACGAATATACAAATTACACTACTGTGTGGGATTCATGCCATACCGTTAGTCTCGTCATAATTGCCCATAAACAGGCTCGTCATCATTGCATGTAGCGTGCTGTATGATTCGATGACTATGTTTTGTCAGAATATATCGTCATTGCTGGTAGATTTCAGATACTATGTTTATTACCTCTGTGTACGTATGGGAGCGGGCTACTAGCATCCCACAGAACCCGCTAGTCGGTCAAAGGAAAAACACCTCATGTCGTTCGTCATTCCGAGTGTGTGTGGACATCCCTTCAGTGTGGGCAGTATGATATCGTGGTGAGGTGGGGTTAGCAGCTAATCAATGGCGTAGTGTTCACACTCTGAGCGGAAATCACGCGCACGAATGAGTTTACAAAGATCAAGATGCTCGCTCAATTTCCCCATATCGTCTAACAAGCAAGCCATCATTTCCTTTTCTATTGAGATCCCCTCCACCCTGGGGAACAGCAGTAGATTAACATTTCTAGGCTTTAGACAATGTCCATATGGATACTATATGGTCACTTTACTGGTAGACCTTCGAGCTCTTCAGTTTCGAAAACGTAACCGGTTACGTTTCTCCATGAGACTCACACAAGCGGACAACGAGTGCTCCCGGCCTCAACAGACAATTAATATATCAGGGTTGCAAGAAATTTGTTTCTTTATAGAGGGCTGATCCTCTATCCAGTCATATAGTTCGTTCGAGTGTTAGTGCCCAGACTACGATTTACTCACTCAGAGACATCCTCAAGCCGGCACCAAAGACAAAAACAAAAAAAGGTTGATAGAGAATCTTTAGCAGTGATCTTCTCTTTCGAACGGTATATGTATGACGAAGCGGTCCCATGTAATTTCTCCTTTTTCCTCTTCTCCATCACACGTTACTCATTGCACCATCACCAAAGGTGCACAAGCACCCCGCAGGGCAAGAGAGGGTATGAGGGTCTCATCGATTTGATTTTGGGGGGCTATTTGAGATGCAATGGTCACACGAGGAATTAATGATATTTGAGGAAGCCGTCCCACACTGTATATTCATGAGCCATGCGGTGGCAACTTAGGCTCTTCACTAGTGACATCATCTGGTAGAATAATTGGGAAAAGCTTCCTACTACTTCTAATTGTGGCGGACGAAATCGCTAGACTGTTTTCAATATTTCGGGAATGATTACGCCAGCTGAATGAGTTATTTAGTCTAGACAGCGCACGAACATCTCGATCTGAGCGGCATTGCGTTGAGAGTGCTTATCGCAGAGAATATACACAACTAGTCATGAGGAACTGGCTACTTGTGCAGTCTGCTTCAATGTATCTGGTCACTTCAGAATAGTAGAAGTCTGCGCAGACAATTGTCGATCAAATCGTCCCAACAATATTCATGATAATTTGACATCAAGACTGAACAGCTTCTTTGGTGTGGTGCATCTGTTCAGACCCTTCATAGCGTTCAATCAATCTCCATAGTCAGCTCTCACCTAATCCTACTGTGATCACAATCATAATCGTACAGAGTCGCACCGGGCAAATCCATCAGACATTGTTATCATCTCGATTGATATAGAGCTTGGTTATCAAATTTCCCATTTCAGAGCACAATGAAGAGTTCTCTGTATGCTTCAGTGTTGAGTGAATGTTGGAGGTCATCAGTTTTTGTTGTTCATCTTCAATGAATACGTTCTATTGCTGAGCTGTACGTTTACAAGATGCAAAGAGAATCGCTTACTCTGGATGAGGCCTGAATAAAGTTGAAACTTGCTCTGATTTGCGTAATTGCTTGTTGCTAATATGAAACGTCAAGTTACGCGTCTTGTATCCATTGATGTTGGCGAAATTGTACAAACAAGATTCTCCGTAAGATTGTGGGATGAGGGGATCCATCACGAAGAGTGTGAGAAGGAAAAAAATATCCAAAGAGGAAAGTCTTGTCTCTTTTTTTTTCTTCTCTCCCTAATTTCTCTTCTCTCACAGGCACCCGATAAGAATAAGATGGGAAGCAACAAGAAAAGACGCACTGAACAACAGTAAGAAATGTGAATCGTTAAAAAGATAAAATGTAAGTAATAAAAAGTCTAGAAATCAATAACGCCATACTTCTTGCTCTTGATCTGAGTTGTTCATCCTTTCCAAAAAGTCTGTATGGTTTTCGTTTTGCGGTAGAACAAAATAACAACCTTGTGCTGGATCGTCATAGGTCAATTCACCATGCACAATCACCTCTCGATAGCATCTTCCCTCTCGATCATGACGTGAAGTATCCTCCATCCTTAGTTTAGCCGGGTAATTGTGTCTCCAATGGGCGATCAAGTCTACCGAGTGAGAAGCACCCGATTTTGGTAGCGCCATACAAAGATCCATGTATCGAAGGATTGCATAAACCTCGTTAGCTTTCATATGGGCAAATAAAGACATTAGATTCTCGGCAGTGTTCGGCAGTGTACGTATTGCAAGTATGTTTGAATGAATCTTCCGTAGAAAGAGTAATTCGTGGATAGACCATGGGATGAAGCCCAAAATAAGAATCACCAAAATACCCCCTTCCACAACATTGACCGAATTTAGATGAACTATGATGCCACAACCCATAACTGGGACGTTCTACAGCAGGGGTGTCGAATGGATAATGATAAACTCGTTCTTCGACGTGGGGTCTTGAGGCGCGGTCATGCACGCCATTATCTCCTCTCTTTTTAAGAGCTATTTGATGATTCTCATAAAGGTCCAAATGATTTTTCCAACGTTGGCCTTTCACGGGATTTTGTAGGGAAGGACAAGTCATTCTGAAATGGGTTGCAACGGGGGAATGCAGGGTCCAATACTGCAGCATCAGGTCGGCAAAAAAGGAATACTGGGAGGAGAACTGTAGAATACCAATCTTGATAAGGTGTCGAGTGATATTCTGTTTGGTTTCTTTCGTTCGAGAAGATTGAAGGAGTGCTTGATATTGGATATCGGTTAACTGTCCGCTCTCGTACATCCTTTTACGTTCCTCCACGCAAAGAGATTTGTATTGATTCCAATTGATACAGTGTCTGTCTATTCTACAGGAACGTGAACGTATTGGTCATACTTCATTCTGCTCCATCCAGGTGCCTTGATATCAAGAGAGTGCATTGAAACGTTTGCTTTTATGAACCCGTTTGAGAGTAGAATGAGAAGGTTTGTCTAGTGGTATGTGTTCGATGGAGGATAATGTTGCTCCCATTTCTGGGTTGTAGATTTGAAGAAATATTTGCGCGTCAGTTGTAAACAAAAATATCAAGTTTTTCTCTCGTTTCTCTGTCTCATGTTCTCACTAATTTTCTCTTGTCTCACTAATACTACAATAAGATGAGAGAACAAACCGAGCGATATACTTCCAGATATAAGCAGCATAGTCACTAGATCAAGATAAATCATTGCATATACATCATATACAAGTCATGATGACAATCACTATCGCCATCAACGCTTTTCTCGTTGCTGTTGTAACCGCCGCTCCTGTCACCATGATGAATTAGTGAATAGGGTAGAGACATAGAGAATGGCTTCATGATACTTTTAATCAAGTGCTCAACACGAAAGATGAGCCCCCCAGCGCTATCATTCTGAAAGAAGAGATGTGGCAAGAATCCAAACTACTCATAATGAGGGCAGTTTTGGAAGATGCTCATGAACATCTGGGTCGCAGAAATGTCTAAAACAAAGTATATTCGACGAAAACTTTTTCGTTATTTGCTGAATTTCTAAGCAACAACCTAAATGTAGGCGGACATACAGCGGAATCAATGGCAGAATCGATATTGGCAAACGAAAAAAGACGCCAGTCTTTCGTTTTCTAAAAGGAGAGTTTTTCCTCATTTCCTCCAACATTCAAGCACGGTATGGTGGTGGTAATTCACCAACCTCATCAGCATTGGGGTCTCCGTAGATTCCTGTGTCGAGAGATGGAATTGGATCTTCCACATCATTTTGAGTACGCTCATTCTTATAGAGTGATATCATGCACTGGAATTGTTCTCTAAATTCCCTTTGCATCAACTCAATGAGCATTTTGAAGGTGTTAAATCCATCTAAATTCAATAAAATATTCAATTCTTTCTCATGACATGTGTATAATGGAGATTGGGGGGCATCGATTTGCTCTTTGCCGATTTGTGAGAATAAATGTTGAGACATCCAATGTAACTTTTTTAAAGTCAGTTAGATTAAACACACGAATGAAGAAAGAATCGTACATATGCGAATTTGATAGCTCTTCTTCCATTTGAGCCATTTCGGTCGGAAAAGTAATTCAGTACGTGTTGAGAAATTTGCGTAACGTCATTGGCTCTCTTTGCGAGGCGTACGGGTGTCATCTGACACTCTGTCTCGAAGGTTGAGAGAAAGCTAGCCGCAGTCCGTTGAATGAGTAGACTGTAGTAGATGAGGGAGAGAAAAATACGCATGTTTCGATTGGGTGGTGGGGTATGATGGTGGGATATGAAGATTGTGCAGAATCAGTCACGGCTTGTTTCTTGTTCTTGTGGTATATATAGCAGTGCTTACTGCATACGTCATTGGTAAGGCTGACGTAGACAAGTAGATGTTGACGTAGACATCTAGATGCCGACGTTCACCTGTACATCTGATGACGTCACTCTCTGTTATAAATACCCTCTGTTTGCTTCTCACTCTCTTTCTTCCACTCACTTCCTTCAATAAAACGGTTACATTCCTTCAATAAAACGGTTACAATACAAACAAATCACAACAAACGCAAGCAAATCAAACAAACCAGCAGAATGAATTTCAACACATTACTACCACTTCTCGCTGTCCTACCCGCCATTTTATTCGCCACACCAATAAAACAAGAGGTTGTTGAAGCACTAGCAATTACACTCCTCAGTGCAACAACAATGATCGTCTCGGTTGCGGCATTTGGTTATCGCAAACAAATGAAAATAACAAAGAGCAAGGTCCAGATGATGACAGCCGAGCTAACAGAAAAAGGAATGGGACAAACGGTTTTAGCTAATGAATTGGCGAGAGTCGCAGATGACAATCGAAACCTAAAAGGAGAATTAGCACAGGCACATGAGAAACTGCAACCACTTCTGAGAGCTGAAGAGAAAAGATTGATTAAATTAGCAGGAGAACAAGCCGCACAGAAGGCCAAACAAAAAGAAAACGTCAAAGCAAAAGAAACCGATGAACGAGCTAATAAAGCAGCTTTTGCAGAACTTACAGGTACGGAAGATCATAAAGGCGGAAAAATCATGGACACTGCAAACCGGAGAGTGTCTTCGCATTTCAATAAAGAAGCTACACAGGCACCAAAGGCAACACCAAAGGCAACAGATGAAACAGGAAAAGCATCTTGGATCAAGAGGCCATGGTGATTCTCAATATACCGTACGCCTTCAACAAAAATAATCAAACATTATTCGCTGACATACTGTATTCTCTTGCCTTTCTAAGCCGCTACATCATCTTTGAGTGTAAAGAAACGAAAGATTTCTTGGATGCCATTTTATGTATCTTCTTATCAATCGTATCTTTACAAATCTAAGACCATTTGCGGAACAAATCTTTCGATTTCTTCAAGAAAACGTTCAGCCAAATGTTGCATTTCTGTACATTCTGTCCGTTATGGAGATCAAACCTTCACCATGCAATGATTCCCTTCTCTGCATGTGAATATCAATCATTCCGCGCTGCCAGTCTATACGAATGATCCAGCCCTGCTGTTGGAGAATATCTACGAATCCGCATGTTAAAACAATCACTAATCCCTGGTATGGGAAAATACTTATTCAGCCCTGCTAGCGAATACCGGCTATTCCGCCCTGTTGATGAGTAGCAATCACGCCGTTGTGTTGGTAAATATCGATCACTCATTGCTACTCGGGGGTACCAATCATTCAGCCCTACTAAGGAACGATATTTGATATCAGGCAGGAGTCCCGCCACGTAAGTTTGCTGTCCAGTAGAGTTGGATGAGGAGGATACCAACTGTGGAGAAGTGAATATGAAGAATCAAGATCAGAGAAGAGTGTAAAGATGATGCAATGACGACCGAATGACGGGCCAATGAGCATTGAATTCTGATCGGACAACGCGAGTATTGAGTCAATCGATCTGGAAAAAGTAGTCGAGTACACTTACACTGCCTTGAGAAAACTAAAGGATTATGAGAAGGAAATAAGATGGTAATTCTGCCTTGTGAATTGATTGTAAATTCTAATCAAATACTCTGATCATCTGCCTGGTTTTGTTTCTCTTCTGCTTCTGCGTTGTTGCGCCTAACACGTTCCGCCTCAAAAGGATAGTTGGCTGCTCTGCACAACGCGCATTCGCACCTGAACCACAGATCCCTAGGGTGAGCGTAGTACACTGTAATCTCTGCGCCCTTCTCAAAATATAACTGATGGTTACGTAGATTCAATGGTCGCTTGTATGGTCGATCGATTCCCGTTTCTGACCTTTGGGCAAGGGTCACTCGTTTTACATTCTGCGAGAGGTTGATTGGATGATGAGCCCTCTTTGGGCTGCCTCTGATTTGGTGCTTGTCTTGCTGCTTATCTAATATGAATTCCAGACTTGATCCACAAGAACGATTCATCATAGACACAGGTCTATACAGGAGCATGTCCTCTGTCTCCCTTTTCTTTGAACGTTTCTCTTGAACAATCGAGCTAGTATAAGTACTATCAAGGGACTTTGGACATGCGTAAGACTGTACACCTTCGAGAAATTGTTTGATATCCTATATTTGAGGCTTAGTGCATCTACAACCGAACAAGGAGGAAGAACTGATTCCATACTGAAGCTGTCTTGATCTCCCGATTGGCAGTCATGCGGAGATCGGAGTCATTCTCGCTAGTCACCGAAATGCTGTGATACTTTGTCCGCAAAAGCTTCAGCGCTTTGGGTAATTGAGTTTTGTAAAAGTTCTTCCTTCCCGTTTCGTTCTTCCAACGGTTCGGTATGTTATTGCTAACCTTTGCTTTTTCCCGGATGGTTTCCAAATCGAAGATTCCTTGTTGATAATGATGCTGTTTCAAATAGTTCTCCGTCAGGAGCAGTGCTGGGCTATTATCGGATGGATTTCCTTGCGCAAGTTTAGAGATCATACGTCGATTTTGAGCCAAGGATGGTGCATCACTGGGATCTCGTATTTCCGCTGGAACCGGAACAGCACGGGATTGGCTCCGTGTTCCAAGGCGAAGCATCGATTCAGACTCTGTGTGATAAGATAGACTTTTGGCCGTGAGGGAACAATAGCGGAGAATAAAGAGAAAAGGAGACGAGACGTGACCGAAGCTTAAAAATTCCATTATTCATAGAAGTGGTGGGTAGGGTTAGGGTTGGGTTAGGGTTAGGGTTAGGGTTGGGTTAGGGTTGGGTTAGGGTTAGGGTTAGGGTTAGGGTTAGGGTTAGGGTTAGGGTTAGGGTTAGGGTTAGGGTTAGGGTTAGGGTTAGGGTTAGGGTTAGG
>Ga0160429_1001161_pt1 | contig 15368 bp, 12 predicted proteins | sample SolpanmetagenomR_FD_108199 | JGI IMG/M metagenome (GOLD analysis project Ga0160429, IMG submission 108199) | Solar panel surface microbial communities from Lawrence Berkeley National Laboratory, California, USA - R | ecosystem: Engineered > Built environment > Solar panel > Unclassified ...
AATGAGCCGGGTGACGGTTGACGTGGCCCTGGCCATGCAGCAGATGGCCGAAGGCGCACAGAACCAGGCCCTCAAAACCGACCAGGCCTTCAAGCTCATCGAAGAAATCATGACGGCCACCAAAGAAACGGCCAACAAGGCCGATGTGGTGAATAAATCGGCCATCATGGGTGAGCAAACCTCGCAGCAGGGCCTGAAAACGGTGGCTGAGGTGGTGAAAAACATGGAGGAAATCTCCGGGGCGGCCACCCAAACCTCCCGCACCATTGAAGTGCTTTCAACCCGCTCGGGCGAAATCAGCAAGTCGCTGGGTGTAATTACTGACATCGCTTCGCAAACCAACCTGCTAGCCCTCAACGCCGCTATTGAGGCGGCCCGGGCTGGCGAGGCGGGCCGTGGTTTCGCGGTAGTAGCCGAGGAAATTCGCAAGCTGGCCGAAGGCTCGCGCAAGTCGGCCAACGAGATTGCCACGCTCGTGGAAGACGTGCGCAAGGACACCACCAGCGCCGCCGCCGCAATCAGCGCGATGGAAAGCCGGGTGCTTAAGGGCAAAAACGCCACCTTCGAGGCGAGCGCCGCCTTTAAAAACATTGCCACCAGCAGCGGCGAAACGCTGCGCACCTCGCGCGACATTCTCACAGCGACGGCCTTGCAGCAAACCTCGATTGGCGACGTGGTAAAGTACGTGGAGGAAGTGGTGGCCATTGCCGAGCAAACGGCCACCGGCACCCAGCAGGTGGCCGGCACGGCCCGCCAGCTCTCGTCCTCCATGCAGGAGCTCACCAGCTCGTCGCAGCGCCTCTCCGACATTGCCGACGACCTGCAGGACGGCCTCGAAACCTTCCAGCTTTTCGACTACGAGCCCGAACCCGAGCCGGAGCCCGAGCCCGAGCCCCAGCGCCGTATGTTGCGCCGCCCCGTGGCAACTGCCAAAGCCCCGGTACCCGAGCCCACGCCTGCCCCGGCCGCCAAGGTCAACCGCCCTGCTCGCCGGTCCTCGGCTAATGGCGCTGCAACCAACGGCACCACGCCCGACCAAGGAGCGCAGTCGGCTAGCAATGGCCGGGCCCAGGCAGCGAGTACTACCCCCGCTCAGGAGGCCCCCGTATCGACTAAAAAACAGGTGCGTCGCGCCAAAAGCACTCCGGAAGCCGCCCCAGCTAAGGTCGAGGAAAACGGCAAAGCCGCTGCCCGTCCTCGGCGCACCAAAGCCAAATAGCCTAGCCCGGCTCATGACAATTTACCCTGAATTCGAGTTTTTTCAATTTTAATGGCTGATTCTGCTGCTTCGCGCTCCACTACTGCTTCGGGCCGGGCTGCGCCGGCCGTTCCCGAGGCCGTGGTGCAGCTGATTGTCTTTCGCCTGGGCGATGAGGATTATGGTATCCGCATCGAGCAGGTGAAGGAAGTGACCATCACGCCCGAGGTGGTGAAGATGCCCAAAACGCCGCCTTTCATCAAAGGCATTACCAACCTGCGCGGCGATATTATTGCCGTGGTAGACCTGGAAGAGCGTTTTCAGCTGCGGCCGGCCGGCCGGCCGGTACCTGAGTTCTCGTATACCCTAGCCGTCGAGGCGCCCGATTATACGTTAGGCCTCATTGTGCGGGAAGTGCCCCGCCCGGTTACCATCCCGGTGAGCGCCATCGAGCCCGCGCCTGATTTTGTGCAGGACAGTGGCCAGCGCGAAAAATACCTCGAGGGTATTGCGAAGCTACCCGGCGGCCAGGGCGTTATTATCGTGCTCGACATGCCCAAGCTGCTTACCCCTAGCGAGATAATGCGGCTGCCGGGGCAGGCCCCCGTGCCATCCGGCCGCACCGCGACCAAGGGAACACCCGCGGCCAATGCACCCACCGACGCCCAATAGCCGTAGACGGGCTTAACTAGCTGCCTCAATGATGGCGTTGCCCCTCTTTTCTCTTATCACTTTCTCAGATTCAATTGTACATGAATAAGCGCATTCTCATCGTCGATGACTCGTTCTACATGCGGACGATGCTCAAGAATATGCTCACCGATGCTGGCTACGATGTAGTGGGCGAAGCCGCTAATGGCCAGCAGGCCCTGGAAATGGCGGTAGCAACAACCCCCGACCTCATTACCCTCGACGTTATTTTACCCGATAACACTGGCCTCGACGTGCTCAAGGGTATTCGCCAGCAGCAGCCCGATGCCAAGGTAGTGATGTGCTCGGCCGTGGGTCAGGAAACTATTGTAAATGAGGCCATTGAAAATGGTGCCCTCGCCTACATCGTCAAGCCTTTCTCGGAGGAGCGCGTGCTTGAAATCGTGGGTAGCGCCCTGCAGGGTGATGGCTCGCCGGCTTAAGAGCTCGGTATAGGGCTAGCCGCTCATCCTTGACACTACCTGATAGTTACACTCCCTTGATTTATTTTTTAACTCCTGCACAATTTACCTGCCCCCCAAAGCCTGACTGCTTTGGCGGGCTTGTTGTTGCCCGCTACCACGCGTGTAGAGATAAGGCGTTAAACAGTAATTATTTGTCGCGTAATTAGCTATGCCAGGACGCGAGCAAGAGTACCGGGAGCTGTTTATGGCGGAGGCGTTGGAGTATTACGACGCCATGTCGCGCCACCTGAGCGAACTGGAGCGTAACCCGCAGGATACGCCCGCGCTCAATGAGCTCTTCCGGCTCATGCACAACCTCAAGGCCAATGCCCGCGCAATGGGCTTCATTGATATGGGCGAGGTGGCCCACAAGATGGAAACATTGTTCGGGCAGATTCGGGGCAACGAGCGCACGTTTACGGGGCCGCTGGTATCGCTTACCTTTCGCGCGGTTGATATCCTGGGCAACATGATTCGGGCCATTGGCGCCGGACAGGAATCTGCCGATGCCAAGCCACTGCTTGATAACCTTGAGCATCTTATCAAGGGCGAAGAAATTGTAGAAACCCGCCCCGCTCAAACCGAGGAGGAAGCCGAAACGGACGCCGCCCGTAAGCTAGAACTATCTGACCTCGTTTACATTCCGGTAAAAAAGCTGGATAACCTGCTGAATCTGGTGGGTGAGCTGGTGATTGACCGCGACCGGATTCTAACGCTGGCTGCTGAGCTGGGGCACCCGGCGCTGCAAGCTACCGCCCGGCACCTGTTCCGTATCTCCGACGACCTGCAATACTCCGTAATGGATGTGCGGCTGGTTGGAGCAGGGGTGTTGCTCAACAAATTTCCGCGGGTAGTGCGCGACGTGGCTTCCGCCGAAGGGAAGCAGGTTGAGCTTAGCCTGGCCGGACAAGATGTGCAGATTGACCGCAACGTGTTGCAGCTCATCACTGATGCGCTGCTGCACATTGTACGCAACGCCGTGAGCCACGGCCTGGAAACCCCGGATGACCGCCGGGCGGCCAACAAGCCCGCGGTTGGTAAGCTCACTATCTCGGCCCTTACGGAGCGCGACGACGTGCTAATTCAGGTGCAGGATGACGGCCGGGGCATTGATACCGAAGCCGTGCGCAAAAAGGTTGTGCGCAAAGGAATGCTGACTGCTGAGGCGGCCGCCGTGCTTGACGAGCAGCAGGTATGGGCCCTGTTGTTCGAGCCCGGCTTTTCGATGGCTGATAAAATAACCGACATTTCGGGCCGGGGCGTAGGCCTTGACGTGGTAAAACTGGCTATTGACTCGCTAGGGGGCCGTCTGCGTGTGAACTCGGAATTGGGTAAGGGTACTACGTTTACGCTGGTGCTGCCCACTTCCATTGCCGTGAAGGGTGCTCTGCTTATCGAGTTGGACGAAAGAGCCTACGCGGTGCCCTTGCTGCATACCGACACGGTACTGGCCCTAGCCAGCGACCAGGTCTTTGTGGTGGGGGGACTACTTATGACCCGTATTCAGGACGAAAATGTGCCGCTGGTGCACCTGCGCCAGCTGCTTTATGCCGAAGGCGACGAGCAATTGCCGCAGGCTACCCGCGCCGACCTGCCCACTGATGGGGGCTTGCACCAGGTATTGGTGGTAAGCTACAACAATCGCCGGCTGGGTATTCTCATTGACCGCTTTCTGCGCCAGCAGAATATTGTGGTGAAGTCGCTCAGTAAGCCATTGGATACCATTGACTTATTTGGGGGCGTCACGTTACTGGGCAGTGGCCAGTTGTGCTTGGTGCTGGACGTGCCAGCCTTAACGCGGCTATTTCTGGCCAAACGACCTTAACTTTAGCTGCTTCCCGCTCTTTTCCGTATTAATTTGCCAGCTTCTGCGCCGCTGTTACGAACTAAGCCGTTATGAATGTATCAATGAATGAGTTAGAGCGCGACATTATTCGCGAAATTCTCAACATCGGCCTCGCCCGGGCGGCCGACAGCTTTGCCGTGATTGCGCAGGAGCGGGTAATGCTGGAGGTGCCTAACTTGGATTTGTTGCCCAGTAGCAGCATTATCGAGCGAGTGCGTGATTATCAGACCCGGTACGTCGCCATTCAGAGCGATATTCGGGGCGATTTCAACGGCTCAACGTTCATGTTCTTCTCGGGCCAGCATGTGCAGCGACTATCCAAAGTGTGCCTACGCATGCAGGTATCAGACGCCTTAATTCTCAACGAGTTACAGGAGTCACTGCTGTTGGAAATCAGCAATATTATTACCGGAGCACTGGTTACGCAGCTGGCTAACATCTTGAAAGCCAGTATTTACGGTGCGCCACCTATGACGCCTACCGGCGACCTGGCTGATGCCCTGCACAGCCTGATGCCGGACCCCGAAGCGCTACAGCCGCTTATTTTTTCCGTCATCACCCAGTTCTCTGACAAAGAAAATTCTGTTGAATTGCCCCTGATGTTGTTCTTTGACCGCGCTACGTTCGATAAGATTCTAAAAATTATTCGCACGTACGACTTTTTGGGCAAAACGCAGCCGGCTGCGTAATTATTTGACTGACTAATAGTTATTCATCAGGCTAAGCTTGAAATGAACTAACTACCACGCACTAATTTTTTATTTTTCACCCACCAAGCGCTGGTCGCTTGGTGTTCTTTTTTTACCGTGTCTGCTTCTACACTCACGCAAAAGATTGCCAATTTTGACCCCAACGCGCTCGGTGATGCCGCCGGCGGCCTTTTCGGGTTGCCTTTCACGCCCGAAGAGGCGCAGCTGGTAGTAGTGCCCGTGCCTTGGGAAGTAACCGTGAGCTACCATGCGGGCACCGCCCAGGGCCCGGCCGCTATCCGCGAAGCTTCGCTGCAAGTAGACCTCTACGACCCCGACCTGCCCGAGGCTTGGAAACTAGGCTTGGCAATGGAGGAGGAAGATGAAACCATTGCCCAGACCAGCCGTGAGCTGCGCCCCCTAGCCGCCGACTATATCGGCTGGCTCGAAGCTGGGCAGCCGGCCGACGGGGCTGCTACGCACGGCAGCGTGCCGGCCCGCATCACGGCCGAGGGTGATAAGCTTATCCAGTGGCTCAAACAGAAAACCGGAGCCTTGCTCGATGCCGGTAAGGCCGTAGCCGTACTGGGCGGTGACCATAGTACCCCCCTGGGCTACCTGCATGCCTTGGCCGAGCGCCACAGCGAGTTTGGTATTCTGCAAATTGATGCGCATTGCGACTTGCGGCCCGCCTACGAAGGCTTCCAGTATTCGCACGCTAGCATCATGTATAATGCCTTACAGCTGCCGCAGGTGAAGAAGCTGGTGCAGGTAGGTATTCGCGATATGTGTCAGCAAGAAGCCGACCTCATCGAGCACTCGGTGGGCCGTGTGGCGCTGTTTGGCCAGCGGTTTATGAGCGAGGAAAAATTCGCAAAGAAATCGTGGAAGAAGGTGTGCGGTAAAATTATCGCCCAATTGCCGCAGAAAGTATACATCAGCTTCGACATCGACGGCCTCGACCCTAAGCTGTGCCCGGGCACCGGCACGCCCGTGCCCGGTGGCCTAGAATATGAGGAGGCTACGTATTTGCTGCGCATGATAGTGCGCTCAGGACGAACCATTATTGGCCTGGACCTCAATGAGGTAGCGCCCAGCGATACGGATTGGAACGGCATAGTAGGTGCGCGTTTACTTTACCAGCTTTGCAACTGGATGGCCGTATCACAAGGCCGCTTGACTGCTAAGCGGGCTGAATAATACTTGCTTCTGTCACTCTTTCACCATTACGCCCCATGGTTAAAATCCTTATTAAATTCGTTCTTACGGCGGTCCTCACTTACGGACTGGCGCAGGTACTGCCCAACGTGCGGCTCGATGGCGTGGCTAGCGCCGCCATTCTGGTAATTGTGCTAGGCTTACTTAATGCGACGGTGAAGCCCATTCTGAAAATTATCGGCTTTCCCATTACGGTACTGACGCTGGGCATCTTCCTGCTGATAATCAACGTTATTATCGTAAAATTGGCTGACTTTCTGATGAGTAGCTTCGCGGTGACGGGTTTCCTCAATGCGCTCATTTTTAGTCTGGCGCTTTCGCTGGTAACGGCCGTAGTGGACATGATTGCCGACTAGCCCCGCTAGCCCCATCAAAAACAAAAAAGGCCTTCTGCTTGCAGAAGGCCTTTTTTGGTAGCTAAGGCAGGTAGTTAAACCCGGCGAATGTCGGCTCCGAGCGCGTTCAGGCGCTCGTCGATGTTCTGGTAGCCGCGGTCAATCTGCTCTACGTTGAGGATTTTGCTGGTGCCCTCGGCCGACAGCGCGGCGATGAGTAGCGCCACACCCGCCCGAATATCGGGCGACGACATAGTAATGCCGTTGAGCGTCTTCTGGCGGTCGAGGCCGATAACGGTAGCGCGGTGCGGGTCGCAGAGAATAATCTGCGCGCCCATATCGATGAGCTTGTCCACAAAGAACAACCGCGATTCGAACATCTTCTGGTGAATGAGCACCGTACCCCGAGCCTGAGTAGCTACTACGAGGATAATGCTCAGCAAATCAGGCGTGAAACCCGGCCAGGTATGGTCGCTCACGGTCAGGATGGAGCCGTCGAGGTAGGTGCCGAGCTGGTAGTGCTCCTGGGCCGGAATGTGAATATCGTCGCCGCGAAATTCCAGGGTAATACCCAGCTTGCGGAACGTGTCGGGAATAATACCTAGTTCCGGAATCTGGCAATCCTTGATGGTGATTTCGGAGCCCGTCATGGCCGCCAGGCCGATGAAGGAGCCGATTTCAATCATGTCGGGCAGCATCCGGTGCTCGGTGCCGCCAAGGCTCTCTACGCCTTCGATGGTCAGCAGATTCGAGCCAATGCCTTGAATATTAGCGCCCATGCGCACCAGCATCCGGCACAGTTGCTGCAAGTAAGGCTCACAGGCAGCGTTGTAGATAGTGGTGGTACCTTCGGCCAGCACGGCAGCCATCACGATGTTGGCGGTGCCCGTTACGCTGGCCTCGTCGAGCAGCATCGAGGCGCCGCGCAGCTTGCCGGCCGGCACGTTGAGGCGGTAAAAATCGGTGCCTTCCAGGGTGAGGTGCGCCCCTAGCTTTTCGAGGCCGACAAAGTGCGTATCGAGCGGCCGGCGGCCGATTTTGTCGCCGCCCGGCTTAGGCAGTTGGGCGCGGCCGTAGCGGGCCAGCAGGGGGCCTAGTATCATCACCGAGCCGCGTAGCTCGCGTGCCTGGGCCACAAACTCGGGCGTGTCGAGGTAATCGAGGCGCACGTCTTCGGCCTGAAACACGTAGGTGTCGGGGGCCACGCGGCCCACCTTAACGCCCATATCGCGCAGCAGCTCAATGAGTTTGTTCACGTCCCGGATATTGGGCACGTTGCTGATGGTGATGGGCTCGGGGCTGAGCAACACCGCGCACAGAATCTGGAGCGCCTCGTTTTTAGCTCCCTGCGGAGTGATTTCTCCGTGCAGCTTCCGTCCGCCGCGTACTTCAAAAGCAGCCATTCTTTGGTCAATTAACAGTTAACAATGAGCAGTAAAGCCAGGGCCACCGGATAAGCAGCTAGGGCCAATTAAGCTGCAAAGCTACTGCGGCGGCTGTTGCGGCTCGGTGCGAAATTTCTTGTTGCGCTTTTTATCGCGCTTCTTATTGTTGCCGCCCTGGCCCTGGCCGCTCTCCGGGCGCTCGGGACGGCGCTCGCGATTGTCGCGGTTGCCTTCGAAGCGGCTGCTGCCTTGGCCGCCGGCAGTGCGAGCCGGCTGCTGGCTAGGGGCAGGAGCGGCCGGCAGGCCCGCCAACTCAAACAGACCCTGGTCGGCAACTGCCTGCGCGTCCAGCTTTAGCTGCCCGCCCGACAACTCCCCCAGGTGCCGAATGATGGTTACATCCTTCGCGTTTTCCTTGTTGTGCTGGCGGTAGAGGAACTTCATGGTGCGCCCAATTTGAATGGCCGCCTGCTCGCGCTCAGTGCCGTCTTCGATGGTCAGGGCCTTGGTAATGAGGGCTTCAATGCCGCGGCCGTAGGCCTTCAGCTTGGGCGCCTGGCGCGGGTATTCTACCCGTTTGGGGCGCTCAGAATACAGCCGGGGCGGGGTTAGGGGCACGGGCGCATCCAGAGCCACTTCGGTGCCGGCTAGGGCATGAAGGTGGTTCCAGAGGCGAGTTTGAATGTCGGGCTGGTCGCGCAGGCTGGGGCGCAGGCGCAAAATGAGCTGCACAATGCCAGCGGCGCGGCGCGTGCGCTCAGCTACATCCTCTATCTGGGCTAGGCCCTGGATGAGCGAGTAAGTGCTTTGCCCGTATTCGCGCACCAGCAATTGCAGGTGAAAGGGCAGCTGAGTGGGTATTTCTTGCATTTAAATTAAATTGATTTAGCGCAGGGCTTTGCAAAGCAGGCAGCGGAAGTAAACCGAGGCACTGGCAGCCCCTGCCAGCGCTGCAACACGTTGTGCTAGAGCACCCGTAGCTTGGCAAAGCTCAGCAGCAGCGTTTTCTCGCCCACTTCGTCAAACTGGATTATCGCCTTCACGGTGCCGTTCTGTTTTTCGAGCGTGGCCACCTTGCCAAAGCCGAACTTGGCGTGCTCCACGCGCTGGCCGGCCTGCAAGTTACTCGTGTCCGAGGGTTGAAAGTCGGCCGGGGCAACGTACTTGGTCGGTACTGTCTTACGGACCGGGGCGGCTACGAGGTTCGAACGGCGCTCAAATACGTGCTGAAACGGCGACTCGCCCACGGCCGGGCCTGCCGCAAACTTTACGTTAAGATACTGGGGGTCAATTTCATCCAGGAAGCGTGATTTCTCGCACGAGCGCAGATTGCCCCACTGGTAGCGCGAGGTAGCGTAGCTGAGCGTGAGCTTTTTCTCAGCCCGCGTAATGGCTACGTAAAATAGCCGGCGCTCTTCCTCCAGGTCGGCCCGCGAGGTTATCATCATCTGGCTAGGGAAGAGGTTTTCTTCCATGCCTACGATATACACATTTCTGAACTCCAAGCCCTTAGCCGAGTGAATAGTCATCATCGTCACGGCTTCGCCTTCCTGGGCCGCATCCTTCAGGTCGGAGTCGGTGACGAGGGCAATATCCTGCAAAAAGGCCCCTAGCGACTTATCCTCGCGCTCGTGGTCGTCCACGTACTCCTTGATGCCGTTGAGCAGTTCCTGAATGTTTTCGTAGCGCGACAGGCCTTCGATGCTCTTGTCGGCGTACAATTCCTCAATCATGCCTGAATTCTTGGCGATGAATTTGGCCGCCTCAAAGGCGTCTTCCTTGGCCGCAACGGCGGTGTAGCTCTTTATTTTTTCGGCAAAGCCTACTACCGGGTTCGACACCCTAGCCGGCAGAAATTGCTCGGCGTTGCTCACCACTTCCCAAAGGGTATGGTTGGCTTCTTCGGCCGAATTAATTAATTTACTGATGGTAGTGTCGCCGATGCCGCGCTTGGGGTAATTAATTACCCGGCGCAGGGCCTGCTCATCGTTCGGATTCACCGTGAGGCGCAGGTACGCTACCAAGTCCTTGATTTCCTTGCGCTGATAAAAGCTCAGGCCCCCGACAATCTTATAGCGAATATTTAATTTGCGTAGCGATTCTTCCATCGCCCGGCTCTGGGCGTTGGTGCGGTATAGAATGGCAAAATTATCGTAGGACAGATGCTGATTCATCTTATCCTCGTAAATCGACTGGGCAATTAATTTGCCTTCCTCGTTGTCGGAAGCGGCTTTAATTACCTCAATTAAATTCCCGTCTTCGTTGTCCGAAAATACATCTTTGCGTAATTGCGCCTGGTTATTTTTAATAACTGAATTAGCGGCCCACACAATGTTTTTAGTCGAGCGGTAATTCTGTTCGAGCTTGAAAACATTCAGCTCCGGATAATCTTTCTCAAAATTGAGAATATTGGTGATATCCGCCCCGCGGAAGGCGTAGATACTCTGCGCGTCGTCGCCCACCACGCAGATATTCCGCTCTTTGGCCGCTAGCTTACGGGTAATTAAATACTGCGAATAGTTAGTATCCTGATACTCGTCGACCATCACAAACCGGAACTTGTTCTGGTATTTATTCAGCACGTCGGGGTGGTCGCGAAAGAGGACGTTGGTTTGAAACAGCAGGTCGTCAAAATCCATGGCGCCGGCCTTGAAACAGCGCTGCTGGTACTGCTGGTAGAGCACGCCAATTTTAGGGCGCAGCGCCGCCTCATCGTCTTGCTTGATAACGGGGTCGTTGAGGTACTGCGCCACCGATACAAGCTTGTTTTTGGCCGCCGAGATACGGCCGAGTACAGTGCTGGCTTTGTAGAGCTTATCATCAAGCTCCAACTCTTTCACAATCTGCCCAATGAGCGTTTTGGAGTCCTGCGTGTCGTAGATGGTAAACGAACGGGGAAAACCGATTTTATCGGCTTCGGAGCGCAGGATTTTAGCAAAAACGGAGTGGAAAGTCCCCATCCACAGGTTTTTGGCATTGGGGCCGACCACCTTCTCAATACGGGCGCGCATTTCCTTGGCGGCCTTGTTGGTGAAGGTGAGAGCCAAGATGTTAAACGGGTCCACGCCTTGCTCAAGCAAGTGGGCAATGCGGTAGGTGAGCACCCGCGTTTTGCCCGAGCCGGCACCGGCGATAATCATGCAGGGGCCTTCCGTTTGAAGCACGGCGGCGGCCTGCGAGGGGTTCAAAAGAGCGTGATAATCTAAAGCCATACGAAGAGGCCGCCCCGCGGGCGGCTAGCTGACAAAGATAAGTTGGGGGGGCGGCCGGGCGGTATCTTTGTGCTAGTGTTTTTAGGCAAGGCTAGCCCGCGGCCCGCCTTTACTAACCATTTTCTATCGCTGATAAATTCGCTTCCTATGATTGTTATTCAAAACACCGTTATCTCCGACGACGTAGCCGAGCAGTTTTTCGTCTGTAACCTCGATGCCTGCAAGGGCGCCTGCTGCGTAGAGGGCGACCTGGGCGCGCCCCTGGAGTTGGAGGAGCTGGCAATCCTGAAAAACGAGTACCCTAAGATTGAGCCGTTCCTGACCGAGGCTGGTAAGCAAGCCATTGCGGCGCAGGGCCTTTACATCGAAGACTGGGAGGGCGACTATAGCACGACGACCATCGACGACCGCGAGTGCGCCTACGCGCTCTACGACGAGCGGGGCATCCTGAAATGCGGCATTGAGCAGGCGTACCTGGCGGGTGCTACCGACTTTAAAAAGCCCATTAGCTGCCACTTATATCCCATTCGCATCACGAAGTACGACGGTTTTGAGGCGCTCAACTACGACCGCTGGGATATCTGCTCGCCGGCCTGCTCGTTCGGGGCCAAGCTGGGCGTGCCGGTGTATAAGTTTCTGCAAGAGCCGCTTATCCGCAAGTACGGTACCGAGTGGTACGCCGAGCTGGCGCGGGAGATTGAGAATCCGACGGCTGTTTAGGCTCGACCTCAAAACGTTTGTCACGCTGATGAAAGGAGCATCTTATCAGGTTCAGAAGGCTAGCCCTGTTCTATCCTGATAAGATGCCTCTTTCGCCGACATGACAAGTGTTTTTACTTCATAAACACCGGCCGGATGAGATTCTCAAACGTAAAAATCTCATCCCACTTCTCCTGGGTCAGCAGCCCGCGCTCGGTCACGGCGATGTCGTGTACCGACTTGCCGGTGGCTAGGGCCTCTTTGGCGATGCTAGCCGAAGCTTCGTAGCCGAGCACGGGGTTAAGCTGGGTTACGATGCCAATGCTGTTGTACACCATGCTGGCGGCGTGCTCGGCGTTGGCGGTGATGCCGAGCACGCATTTTTCGCGTAGTGTGCGGCAGGCGTTGGTCATGTAGGAGATGCTGGTGAAGAGCGCAAACGAGATAACCGGCTCCATTACATTGAGTTGGAGCTGGCCGGCCTCGGCGGCCATCGTCACGGTGAGGTCGGCCCCGATGACGTAGAAGGCCGTCTGGTTCACCACTTCGGGCACCACGGGGTTGACCTTGCCGGGCATAATGCTGGAGCCGGGTTGCAGGGGCGGCAGGTTAATCTCGAACAGGCCGGCGCGCGGGCCAGAGGCTAGCAGGCGCAGGTCGTTGCATATCTTGCTGAGCTTCACGGCCGTGCGTTTGAGCACGCCCGAGAGCTGCACGTAGGCGCCGGTATCGTAGGTGGCCTCGATGAGGTCGCCGGCCAGGCTAAGGTCGAGGCCGGTTATCTGGCGCAGGTGCTCGGTTACGAGTTCGGGGTAGCCGGCGGGCGCGTTCACGCGCGTGCCGATAGCGGTGGCGCCCATGTTGATTTCGGCGATGAGCCGGCGCGAGTCGTCGATGCGCAGCAGCTCCTCGCGCAGGTTGGTGGCGAAGGCCCGAAACTCGTCGCCCATGCTCATTGGCACGGCGTCCTGGAGTTGGGTGCGGCCCATTTTCAGGACGTTCTGAAATTCCTCACCCTTAGCAAAAAAGGCGTCGGCGAGCTGCGAAAGCATATCGCGGTAGCCTACCAGCTTGTTGTTGAGGGCGATGCGAAAGGCAGTGGGGTAGGCGTCGTTCGTTGATTGCGAGCAGTTTACGTGGTTGTTGGGGTGGCAGTACTGGTACTCGCCCTTCTGGTGGCCCATCAGCTCCAGGGCCACGTTGGCGATTACCTCGTTGGCGTTCATATTCACGGAGGTGCCCGCCCCGCCCTGAATCATGTCGGTCAGAAACTGATTGTCGAACTCGCCGCTGGCCACCCGGTCGCAGGCCTGGGCAATGTAGTCGGCAATATCGGGGGCTAGCACCCCTAGCTCTTTGTTGGCCAGCGCGGCGCCCTTTTTTACATACGCCAGCGCCTGCACAAACAGCGGCTCAACCTTGATGGGAATACCCGTGATGTAGAAATTTTCGAGCGCCCGCGAAGTCTGAATGCCATAATAGGCATCGTTGGGAATGGGCAGCTCGCCCAGAAAATCGTGTTCGAGACGGGTGGAGGAGGTCATGGGAGGGAGAAGAGTGGGAAAAGTGCGCTTACGGCGGAGTCCGGCGAAAGGTAGTGCCCGCAAAAAAAGAAGGCCCCGCCACGACCACCGCGGCAGAGCCCTCGCTTACACTTTGTACCAGGCAAGTCACGCGCCGCCGCGCAAATTCAGGCCGGGTAAAACCACGACTTAGCAGTAAAACAACTCGGCCTAGTGCCAGGTATCGGTCACGCTCTGGCTGCTGCCGCTAGGGGTGAGCGAGTTGTTAGGGTCGCCCTCCCAGAGAATATTACCGGCCGCATCCTTGCGGAAGTACTTGTACAGCACGTTGGTGCCCGTGGTCAGGGGCACAGTTACGGTCCAGTTAGGATAAGCGGCGCCGCTCATTTTGATGGCGTTGGCCGTGTTCCAGGAGCCTAGCTGCGCGGTGCTACCCACGATGTATAAATCCTGGCCGCTCACGGTGTTGCTGTAGTTGATGGTAAACTTCACCGACGTGGTGCTCGTGCTCGTGCCGCCAGGCACCCACACGGCGTAGGAGCGGGCGTTGACGCGGAACGTGCCCAGGCCGTTGGCGTCGGTCGTGACGGTGCCGGTAGTGTTGCCAGTGAGGTCGGTAAGCGTCGCATTTTTGAAGGGCGTAGTAATAGCCTTGCTGGCGGCGCTGCTGCCGTCGTTGAGCAGTTGCAGCAGGCCGGTGTGGCTGGCATCGCCGGCCCGCGAGTAGGCGTACACGTCGGCGTCGTTGGCGCTGGTGTATTCGTAGCCGGTGCCAAAGCCGTGGGCCTGGCGAATGCCGATGAGCGTTTTAATCTGCGCGCCGAGGCCGTAGTTGTAGTAGTCTTTGTAGAACACGCAAGGGTAACCCTTCTCACGGGTCAGGATGTAGCTATAAGCCAGCATTTTGAGGTTGGCAACCGGCGAGTAGAGCGCGCCGCCCGTCTGGTCGGTATCGTGGTTGTCCACGAACGACACGGAGAGGGCTCCGTTGGCCTCGGTGAAGCCCGCAAATTGCAGCCCGCGCATGTCCCAGGCGCCGTTGCCGTTGCTCATGTCGGCAAAGGTGTAGTGCAGCGGCACGTCGAAGAGGCTGGTGCGCCCGCCCGTGGCTGAGGCGTAGTCGTTCAGGTCGCCGAGGTTGCGAAACCACGCCTCACTCACGGCAAAGCGGCCGCTGCTGCCCTTCACGGCATCGAGCCACTCGTTGACAAACGAAGTCTGAATATGCTTGGTAGCATCGAGGCGGTAGCCATCCAGGTTCAGGGTGGTGGTAATCCAGTTGCCCCAGTTTTTGGTTTCGGTGCGCTGGTTTTGGTCTGCGTAGCGGATTTCCGACCCTAGCAGGTTATCGTAGGCGTCGCCGTTGGCGTAGGGCTGAAAGTCCCAGGCATTCCACTGGTACCAGCCGTTGTTGGGCGCCTGTTGGGTGCCGTTGAAGTTGTAATAGTGCCACTGGTAGGTACTGTACTTATTGGCCCGGCCAGGGTATGTAAAGCTGGTGTACACATTGTAGTTGGTGCCGCCCACGTTGAACTGCTCCTGCGCATCGGCCGAAGTCAAGTGGTTCATTACCATGTCTTCATACACCTGCATGCCCTGGCCGTGCAGCGCCGAGATGCAGCTTTGCAGCTGGGCCAGGGTGCCGTAGTGGGTAGCCACGGTGCCTTTTTGGTTGAACTCGCCCAGGTCGTAGCGGTCATACACGCCGTAGCCCACGTCGTTCACGCCGCTGCCTTTGTAGGCCGGGGGCAGCCACAGGGCCGTAATGCCGGCCGATTTCAATTCTCTGGCCTTGCCGCCGAGCACCTGCCACCAGGTTTGGCCGCTGGTGGTCTGGGGCACATCCCAGTAAAAGGCCTGCATCATCACGCCGTTGGCGATGGTGGCGTCGTGGCTGGCGGTGGCGAGGCTAGCGGGGGCCGGCGTGCTGGGGGCGCTGGCTTCTTTGGCACAGCTGGCCAGAAACAGTAGGGCCGCGGCGCCGGCTAGGCGCGCAGACCCGGGTAAGGGTAGGTACATGAGGTTTGGGTGGGGAAAAGGACGCCGCAATGTTAGCGATAAGCCAGCAGTTTATCGCTACAAATTTTTGACATTTTGCGAGTGAGACAA
>Ga0160429_1001166_pt1 | contig 15344 bp, 16 predicted proteins | sample SolpanmetagenomR_FD_108199 | JGI IMG/M metagenome (GOLD analysis project Ga0160429, IMG submission 108199) | Solar panel surface microbial communities from Lawrence Berkeley National Laboratory, California, USA - R | ecosystem: Engineered > Built environment > Solar panel > Unclassified ...
CTCGTCCCCTGGCCCGTCCGCCTGGGCATTCGCCGGCCCGACCATGAAGTCGTGCAGGGTCACGAAGCCGTCCCGCGTGGTGAAGGTGGTCTCCAGGATGTTGCTGCGGCTCAGGTATCGCCGCGTCGCCTCCTACCGGCCCGCCGGGCGGATGGAGAAATGGCCGCCCCGCCGGCGGTCGAGCAGCCGCGAGAAGGCCGGGCCGGCGTCGAAGCGCTCCAGGCAGGCCCAATCGATCGACCCGTCGCGGGCGACGAGGGCGCAGCCCTCGCAATTGCCGATGAGGGCGTAGGCTTCGATCGGCTGATGGGGGCGCTGGCCCGGCTCGGACATGCGATCTCCTGGTGGCCGCACCCCGGTGCTCGGACCGGGGCAGCGATGAGGGGTCGGCCCGATCAGGCCCCGAGCCGGAAGGCCGGCTCCAGCAGGCCGCGCGCGCCGACATCGACCAGGACGGTGCGGCCGTGCTCCGGATCGGCGGCGCGGTCGGCCTCGTCCATCCCCTCGTAGGCGGACGTGACCAGCAGCCGGTCGAGGGCGCGGCCCGCGAAGGTCGGGCAGGTCGGCTGCCGCATCGGCACCGGCACGGTGCGGACCCGCTCGCCCGCGGGGCTGTAGGCGTCCAGGCAACCGGCGCCGAAGCGCGCGGTCCAGATCAGGCCCTCGGCATCGACCGCGGCCCCGTCGATGCCGCCCTCCCCGCCGCGGTGGTCGAAATGGGTCTCGGGCTGGCCCTTCGGCAGCCCGGTTCCGGGATCGAGCGCCACGCGGCGCAGCACGCCGACGTCGGTGTCGACGAAGTAGCCGGTCGCGCCGTCCGGCGAGAAGCTGATGCCGTTCGGGATCGTCAGGCCGCCGAAGAGGCGGCGCACCCGCGGGCCGGCCACGTGGTAGATCGAGCCGCGCCCCTTGGCGGCGGCGCGGTCCATCGTGCCGATCCAGAGCGCCCCGCTGGGATGGACCCGGCCGTCGTTGGAGCGGTTCCCGAGCATGTCCTCCTCGAGGGGGCACAGCATCCGGATGTCCCCGTCGCGGATCGCCCGGACGTAGAGGCCGTCCTCGGCCGCGAGCAGCTGGTGCCCGCCGTCGATCGCCGCGACGTCGCTGACCTGGACCGGCAGGACGTGGACGAGCGCCTTCTGGCGGCCGGAGACCGGCTTCTCGAACAGGCGCGCCTCCAGGATGTCGACCCACCACGCCGTGTCGGTGCGCGGATCGTAGCTCGGCCCTTCGCCGAGATGGCAGCGGACCTGGCTGAGGATGCAGGCGTCGTGCAGACAATCCAAATGAGCAATCCCGTTCGTGCCGATCGATGGGTGGGGCGGAGTCCGGCGACCGTCTCAGCAGGCGTCGCAGATGCTGCCGAGGACGGCGTCGAGGTCTTTCTGCCGCTGCGTGCGCCGGTTCGGGTCGTGCTGGGGAGCGGCCGCCGCGCCGGGCGGCACCGTCTGCCCGACGGCCGAGCGGTAGGGGGCGTTGATCGTCGTCTCGGGCCCGCCGCCGGTGCCGGTGTACGGGCCCGCCTGCGCGGCAGCCAGGCTGGCGCCCGCCACGATGAGGCCCAGGATCAGTCCTGCGCGCTTCAGCTTTCCGAGGGGCATATCGGGCGATCTCCTGCGACGATCCGGTTCGTCTGCATCGGGGATGGGCTTGCCGCGTCCCCGCGGCCCTCGGCGGGGCCAGGCGCTGCGCCGGGCCGGCCGGCGGGACGCGGACCGATGCCGGCATCCGCGGGCCGGACGCGATCAGCCGCGGTAACCGCAAGTGATCGTGGCGACGTCACAAGTCCTGCGGGCCCGTCCTCAAGCATTTGACAGTGTCGTGTTGTTCATGAGGCCAGTCTAGGCAGTCGCCGCCGTGCGCGCCGTGCCGGCGCGCACGCAGCGGCGGGGATTAAAAAGCGGCGCGCCCGGAGGCGGCACACGCGCACGGGTCATCGCCTCAGCAGGCACCGTGTCCGGGCCCGCGGACGCGGTTTGGCGAGGGGCCGTGGCCCATGCAGAAGCGTGTTCCCGGTCGTCCTCAACGAGTGTGCGGCCCGGTTCACGGCCGGGCCGGGGCCGTGTATGAGGTTTCGCGACGATCCTCATACCGTGGTCCGTTCATGCTCAAGCCGGCGACCCGCGCCGTCGCCGCGCTGGTGGCGTGCTTCCTCGGCCCGGCGGCGGCCGGGCAACTCACCTATTCTTGGCCGTCGAATGTCGGCCCGCTGAACCCGCATCTCTACGCGCCCAACCAGATGTTCGCGCAGGCGAGCGTCTACGAACCGCTGGTGAAGGTCCGCGGCGACGGGACGGTCGAGCCGTGGCTCGCGGAATCCTGGAGCCTCTCGGAGGACGGGCGGACCTACGATTTCGCCCTGCGCCCCGGGGTCACCTTCAGCGACGGGGCGCCCTTTGACGCGGCCGCCGTCAAGGCCAATTTCGACGCGATCCTGGCCAACCGCCCGCGGCACGCGTGGCTCGACCTCGCCCGGCAGATCGAGGGCACCGAGATCCTCGGCCCCCTGGCCTTCCGCCTCGTCCTGAAGGCGCCGCACGACCCGACACTGCTCGAACTGGCGCTGCCCCGGCCCTTCCGCTTCCTGTCGCCGCGCGCCATGGGGGCGGATGGAACCACGGCCGCAGGCATCAAGGCGCCGGTCGGCACGGGGCCCTGGCGGCTCGTCGACACGCAGCCCGGCGTCTCCGACACGTTCGCGCGCAACCCGCTCTACTGGGGGACGAAGCCGGCCTTCGAGCAGCTCGTCGTCAAGGTCATCCCCGATCCCAACACCCGCGTCGTCGCCCTGCAGACGGGGCAGATCGACCTCGTCTACGGCGCGGCCGGGCAGATCCCGTCCGAGGCCTTCCTCCGGCTCCGGGACATGGCGCCGGCCTTCGCCGCCGCGGTGTCGCCGCCGCTGGCGACCCGGGTCCTGGCGATGAACTCCGCGCGCTTCCCGACCGACGAGCGGGCCGTGCGCCGCGCCATCAACCACGCGGTCGACAAGGACACGCTGGTCCGGACCGTCCTCGACGGGCTCGAGCCGCGGGCGGACTTCCTGTTCGCGCCGAGCGTGCCCTACGCCGATCTCGGCCTCAGACCCTACGGGTTCGACCGGGCGGCCGCCGCCCGCCTCCTCGACGCCGCCGGCTGGCTCCCCGGGCGTGACGGGGTGCGCATGAAGGACGGCCGCCGCCTCGCGGTCGAGGTCGATTTCGTCGGGACCAACGCCCAGCAGCGGGCGATCGCGGAGGTGCTCCAGGCGGATCTCGCCCGGGTCGGCATCGAGGTTCGGCTGATCGGCGAGGAGGAGAGTTCGATCCTGGCCCGCCAGAAGGACGGCCGCTTCGGCCTGATCTTCGGCGAGACCTGGGGGCCGCCCTACGATCCGGCTTCCTTCGTGAGCTCCATGCGCGCGCCGTCCCATGCCGACTACCAGGCGCAGGCCGGGCTTCCCGAGAAGCCGAGCCTCGACGCCACCATCGCGGCGGCGCTCGCCGCGACCGACGGAACCGAGCGGCGGCGGCTCTATGCCGAGCTCCTCACCACCCTGCACGAGGCCGCGATCTACCTGCCGATCTCCCATGCGGTGGCCATCGAGGTCCATCGCCCCTCGATCACGGGCGTCGGCTTCGGGCCCACGATCAACGAGATCCCCTTCGTGGCGATGCGGCCGGCGGCCCGGTGACCCGCTCCCCGATGCTCCGCTTCGCCGCCGTCCGCCTCGCGCTGATCCCGCCGATGCTGCTCGGCGTGTCGATCCTCGTGTTCGTGATGCTGCGGCTCGGCCAGGGCGACCCGGCCCTCGACTACCTGCGCCTCTCGCAGATCCCGCCCACCGACGCGGCCCTCGCGGACGCGCGCGTCCTACTCGGCCTCGACCGGCCGCTGGTCGTCCAATACCTCGACTGGCTCCGGCGCGCCCTGCAGGGCGATTTCGGCCTCTCCTACGTCACGCGCCGGCCGGTGCTGCCGGAACTCCTCGGCTTCCTGCCCGCCACCCTCGAACTGGCCGGCACCGCGCTGGCCATCACGCTGGCCGTCAGCCTGCCGCTGGGCGCCTGGGCGGCCGGCCATCGCGGCCGCTGGCAGGACCGCCTCGTGCGGGGGATCGCGGTGCTCGGCGTCTCGCTGCCGAACTTCTGGATCGCCTTCCTCCTCGTCGCGCTCTTCTCGGTCACCCTGGGCTGGCTGCCCCCCATGGGCCGGGGCACCGGCCGCGGCACGCTCACCCACCTGATCATGCCGGCGCTGGCGATCTGCCTCATGTCGCTGTCGGTCAACGCCCGCCTCCTGCGGGCGAGCATGCTGGAGGTCGGCGGGGCGCGCCACGTCGTCTACGCCCGCCTGCGCGGCCTCTCCGAGGGCGCGGTGCGGCGCCGGCACGTGTTCCGCAACGCCCTCGTCCCGGTCGTGACCGCGACCGGCATGCATGTCGGCGAGCTCCTGGGCGGCGCCCTCGTGGTCGAGACGATCTTCGCGTGGCCGGGGGTCGGCCGCTACGCGGTCTCGGCGATCTACAACCGCGACTACCCGGTCATCCAGTGCTTCACGCTGGTCATGACCGCGGTGTTCGTCCTGTGCAATCTCGCCGTCGACATCGCCTATGCGTGGCTCGATCCGCGCCTGCGGCTCGGCGGGGAGGAGGCGGCATGACCACCTCCGGATCCCTCCGGGCGGCCCGCCCGGGCCTCGGGCCGCTCGCGGTCCCCGGTGCCCTCGCCGTCGCGATCCTCCTGCTGACGCTCCTCGGCCCGCTGGCCGCGCCGCACGACCCGCTGGCGGTGGACCTCACGGCCCGCTTCGAGCCGTCGAGCCTCACCCATCCCCTCGGCACCGACCACCTCGGACGGGACATCCTGTCCCGCCTGATCGCCGGGGCCCGGACGACCTTGGGCGCCGTCGCGGCCGCCCTCGCCCTGGTGGTGGCCCTCGGCCTCGGCGTCGGTGCCGTCGCCGGCATGCTCGGGGGCCGGACCGACGCCGTGCTCATGCGCCTGTGCGACGTGTTCCTCACCGTGCCGACCTTCGTGCTGGCGCTGTTCCTGATCGGCGCGTTCGGCACCGGCCTCGTCAACGTGATCGCGGCGATCGCGCTGTCGCACTGGGCCTGGTACGCCCGCATCGTCCGGGGCCTCGTCCTCGAACTGAAGACGCGCGACTACGTCCTGGCGGCGCGGATCGCGGGCGCCGCGCCGCCCACGATCTTCGTCGAGCACGTGCTGACCGGCGTCCTGCCGCCGCTCGTGGCGCTCGCCACCCTCGACATCGGCCACATGGCGCTCCACGTCGCCGGCCTCTCCTTCCTGGGCCTCGGGGTTCAGCCGCCGACCCCGGAATGGGGGGTGATGATCAACGAGGCCCGCGCCTTCTTCTGGACCCGGCCCCTGCTGGTCGTCTGGCCGGGCCTGGCGATCGCCCTGGCGGTGCTGGCCTTCAACCGGCTCGGCGACGCCCTGCGCGACCGCCTCGACCCGACGCTCGTGGCGGAGCGCGGGCTGTGAGCCCGCCCGCGAGCCCGCCCCCGTGCCCGCCCCCGTGCCCGCGCGTGCTCCGGGCCGAGACCCTGCGCGTCGAGACGCGCCGGGACGGCGCGGCGGTGCCGCTGGTCACCGACGCCACGTTCGAGCTGCGCACCGGCGAGGTGCTGGCCCTGGTGGGCGCGAGCGGCTCGGGCAAGTCCCTGGCCTGCGCGGCGCTCCTCGACACGCTGCCGCCGGGCACGCGGCGCAGCGCCGGGCGCGTCAGCCTCGACGGCGTCGCGGTGGCGCCCGCCGCGCTCCGCGGCCGGACGGTCGCCAGCGTGCTCCAGGCGCCGCGCTCGGCCTTCAACCCCCTGCGCACGATCGCCGACCATGCCGGCGAGACCGGGGCCGCCGCGGGGCTCCGGCGCGCCGGGGCCCGGGCGGCGATGCGCGAGGCGCTGGCGGCGGTCGGGCTCGGCGACGATCCGCGCGTGCCGGACCTCTACCCGTTCCAGATGTCGGGGGGCATGCTCCAGCGCGCGATGATCGCCCTCGCGCTGCTCGCGCGGGCGCCCTTCCTCGTCGCCGACGAACCGACCACCGACCTCGACCTCGTCGCCCAGGCCCGGATCCTCGACCTGCTGGCCGCCCTGGTGCGCGACCGGGGCCTGGGGCTCCTGATCGTCACGCACGACATGGGCGTCGTCGCCCGTCTCGCGGATCGGACCGCCGTGATGGCGGAGGGCCGGATCGTCGAGGGGGGCGACACGGCGGCGCTCTTCGCCCGACCGGACCGCCCGGAGACGCGGGCCCTGCTCGCCGCCCATCACGCCCTGTCCGCGGAGGCGTCATGACCGCCCGCCCGACCCCATCCCTCCTGTCCACCCGGGATCTCGGCAAGGCCTATGCCGGCACGGGCTGGCGGCGCGGCACCCCCCGGACCGTCCTGGCCGGAATCGAACTCGCCGTCGCGGCGGAGGAATGCGTCGCCCTGATCGGCCGGAGCGGCTCGGGCAAGAGCACCCTCGCCCGCCTGCTGCTGGGGCTGGAGCGCCCCGACGCGGGCGCCGTCCGGTTCCGCGGGCAGGATCTCGCCGGGCTGGACCGCGCCGGACAGCGGCGCTTCCGGGCGGCCGTGCAGATGGTGCTCCAGGATCCGCTCTCGGCGGTGAACCCGCGCCACGATATCGGCCGCATCGTCGCGGAGCCGCTGCGGCACCTCACCGACCTGCCGGCCGCGGAGCGGGTCGCGCGCGTCGGCGCGATGCTGTCCCTCGTCGGGCTCGACCCGGCGTCGAGCGGGCGTCTGCCCGGCCAGCTCTCCGGCGGGCAGGTGCAGCGCGTCGGCCTCGCCCGGGCGCTGGCCACCCGGCCCGCGCTGGTGGTGCTCGACGAGGCGGTCTCGAATCTCGACGCGCCGCTCCAGGTCGAGATCCTCGACCGCCTCGCCGCCCTGCGGCGGCAGCAAGGCACCGCCTTCCTCCTCGTCACGCACGACGTGCGCCTCGCGCGCCGGTTCGCCGACCGGGTCCTCGTCCTGGAGGGCGGACGCATCGTGGACGCCGCCCCGTGCCGGCCGCGCCTCGACCTGACCCACCCGGCCGCGCGCGCGCTGGTCGACGCCGTCCTCCCGGCCTACCCGGAAGGGGCGCGCTGATGCAGCGGATCACCGTCACCCTCGACGCCGACCTCATCGAGGCCGTGGACGGCCTCGCCGAGGTCCGGGGCTATGCCGGCCGGTCCGAGACCGTGCGCGACCTCCTGCGCCGGGGGCTGGCGGAATCCCGCCGCCAGCTGGACCCCGATCTCGCCTGCGTGGCGACCTTCACCTTCGTGGCGGAGGCCGGCGTGCGCGATCTCGGGCAGCGGCTCGCGGAGATCCAGCGGGGGCGGCACGACCTCGTGATCACCCAGGTGCAGGTGCCCCTCGACCACGCCGCCGCGCTCCACACCCTCGTCCTGCGCGGGCGCGTCCGGGACATCCACGACTTCGCCGACGCGATCGCGACCCAGCGCGGCGTGCGCCACGACAGCCTGTCGATCATCCCGGCGCGGATCGAGCTGGTGGACCATCCGCACGGCCACGCCCCCCATCCCCACGAACACATCCGGACCTGAGCCGTGCCCGCGTTGGACCCGACCCGCGTCCGCCGCCCCCGGCCTTCGGCCCTTCGGCGATCCCGCCCGCGGCGCGGCACGGGCCTCGCCGTGGCGGCCCTGCTCTCGGCCGGCGCGGCGACGCCCGGGGCGCACGCGCAGGAGAGCGTCACGCTGGAGGAGCTGTCGGTCGAGCAGGTCGGCACCGGTGGCCCCTCCGGCACCCGTGCCGGCACGACGACCGCCTCCGGCACGATCGGCCTGATCGGACCGACGCCGGGCTACGGCGCGGGCCGGGCGGTGAGCAGCACGAAGACCGACACGCCGCAGCGGGACGTGCCGCAGATCGTCACGGTCGCCCCGCGGGCGGTCATCACCGACCTCGCCGCCACCCGCGTCGACCGGGTGTTCACCTACCTGCCGGGCGTGGCGCAGCAGAACAACTTCGGCGGCCTGAGCCTCTTCAGCTACGCCATCCGCGGCGTGACCACCTCGGAGATCTACCAGAACGGCTTCCCCCTCAACCGCGGCACCCCGCCCCCGCCCGACGCCCAGAACATCGAGCGCATCGAGGTTCTGAAAGGGCCGGGGGCCGGCCTGTTCGGGCGCAGCGATCCGGGCGGCCTCGTCAACATCATCACCAAGCAGCCGACCGTCCAGCGCTTCGTCGAGTTCGGCAACCAGGTCGATTCCTTCGGCCTGACCCGGGGGACCATCGACGCGGGCGGCCCGCTCACCGAGGACGGCACGGTCCTCTACCGCTTCAATTTCGCGGCCCAGGGCGCCGGCAGCTTCCGCGACTTCGTCGACAGCGACCGGCTGCTCGTCGCCCCGGTGGTGAGCTGGCAGGTCACGCCCGACACCCGGATCACGGTCGAGGCGGACATCCAGCGCAACCGGACCGTTTTCGACCGGGGCGTGATCGCGCTCAACCGGCAGCTCGGATTCCTGCCGGTCTCGCGCTTCCTCGGGGAGCCGGGCCAGAGCACCGTCCAGACCCAGAACATCCTCCAGGCGCGCATCGACCACCGCTTCAACGCGGACTGGCAGATGCGGCTGGCGACGCACTTCGCCACCGGGACGCTGGACGGTGAATCGGCCGAGATCCGCGCGATCGCCTCCGACAACCGGACGGTGGCCCGCGACCGGAACGTGCGCGATTACCGCTGGGACGTGGCGGTCGGGCAGGCGGACCTGACCGGGCGCTTCGACACCGGCGGGATCGGCCACACGCTGCTCCTCGGCTTCGAGCGCGAGAGCACCGACAGCCGGACGCTCTACCTGCGCTCCAACTTCCGCACGAATCCCTACGCCCTCGACATCCTGGCGCCCGTCTACGGGCAGGCCCTGCCGCCGCTGACCCTGCCGCGCAACAACCTGGAGCGGGTCACCAACACCGCCCTCTACGCCCAGGACCAGATCGCCCTGAGCCCGCAATGGAAGGCCCTGGTGGCCACGCGCCTCGACATCTTCGAGGAATCCTTCCGCGAGCGCGTCCCGCGCAGCCAGGCGGACCAGTCCCGGGTCGCGGCCTCGCCGCGGGCCGGGCTGGTCTACCAGCCGGTCCCGGAGCTGTCGCTCTACACCAACGTCGGCACGAGCTTCCGGCCCAATATCGGCCCGGACGCCGCGGCCGCCTCGCCCGGCAAGCCGCTCAAGCCCGAGACCGGACAGGGCTACGAGGTCGGCGCCAAGGCGGAGCTGTTCGGCGGCGACCTGCTGCTGACCGCGGCGGCCTTCCGGATCGACCGGCAGAACGTCCTGACGCCGGATCCGACCAACAGCGGCTTCTCCCTCGCGGCGGGCGCGGTGCGCAGCCAGGGCTTCGAAGGGACCGCGCAGGGGCAGCTCTCGCCGGAGCTGAGGCTGCTGGCCGGCTACGTCTACGCCGACGCGGTGGTGACCCGGGACAACGTGCTGCCGGTGGGGGCGCCGCTGATCAACGTCCCGCGCCATTCGGGCAGCCTGCTCGCGGTCTACGAGGTGCAGGCCGGAGACTGGAAGGGCCTCGGCCTCGGCGGCGGCGTGCGCGGTGTCGGCGCGCGGCCGGGCGACGCGGCGGGGACGGGCTTCGTGCTGCCGGCCTACGTCGCGGCCGATGCCCTGGCCTATTACCGCATCGAGAACCTGCGCCTCGGGCTCAACATCGAGAACATCTTCAACACGGTCTATTACGAGAGTTCGCTCAACGTGTTCCGCGTCTATCCGGGATCGCCGCGGCGGATCACCGGTTCGTTCACGGTGCGGTTCTGAGGCGGCGGGCCCGGACAGGGCCCACACCGACCGCGCTGCCCTCCCGGACCGCCGCGGGCGCGTCCGGGCCCGGGACGGGCCACCCGGAGGGGCACCCCGATGACGAGCGGTCCGGCAGAAATCCGCATGTCCGGATGATCGGCGCCGGCGGATCGGCGCCGGACCAGCCGGTCAGGCCGGGCTGGATCGAGAGCGGCTGCGCCAGGGTCGTGGTCCGCGGATCGTTCATCGACGGGGTGCCCGGCCATGCCCGCGTGTCTTTCCCCTCGATCCTCGTGGGCCGCGCGTCCACGCGCCGCGCGCCGTGGTGCCCCGGAGGTCGGGACGGACCGATGCCCCGACCGCCGCGCGATCGGCTCCTGCGGCTTGGCGGACCCCGGGCGGGCCGGGACGCCGGGCTACCAGGGCACGGTCGCGCCCGTGTGGTCGAGGAACACGCAGCCGCGCTGGCCGGACCGGGCCTCGATGACGGCAACCATCCCGCGCACGCTGGTCTCGACGTCGAGCGTGGCGCGGCGGCCGCCGAGATCCGTCCGGACCCAGCCCGGATGCATGAGCAGCAGGCCCCAGGCCGCCCCGCCATGCTGCCCCGCGAAGGAACGCGCCAGGGTGTTGAGCGCCGCCTTGCTGGCGCGGTAGCTCCCCCAGCCGCCGCCGCGGTTCAGCGAGACCGAGCCCAGCTTCGACGTCATCAGCACGATCAGGCCGTCCGGGGCGACGCGTTTGTGGAACGCTTCTGCGAAACGGATCGGACTCAGCGCGTTCGTCTGGAATACCGCAGCGGCGGTGGCGCGGGGCATGAGACCGGCCGGAATGCCGGCCTGCGTCGCCACGCCGGCGACGACGAACACGAGGTCGAAGTCCGGCTGCTCGGCGAGCGAGGCCCTGAGACCGGCGACGGCGGCATCGTCGTCGATGTCGACGCCGGCCTCGATCCGGAGGGGGCCCATGCCGGCGCAATCGGCCAGGGCCGCCGAGGGCCGGCGCACCGTGGCGGTGACGTCCCAGCCCCGCTCGAGGAGGCGCGCCACGAGGCCGAGGCCCAGCCCCCGCGACGCCCCGACGATCAGCGCCCGGCGCCGGCTCACGGGACCTGAGCCTCCGGCCCGAAGCCGAGGCCGGCCACGAAGCGGTTCCAGGTCTCGACCCGCACCTGACCGCCGGTGGCGCGGCGATGCCCCTGGGCGAACTGATCGTCCGGCCCCAGGGCGGGCGCGCGTTCCTGAAGGAAGGTGATCAGGTCCGGCACCGCGGCGCTGCGGGCGGCGAAGTGCACGTATCCGGAGCGGAAGCCCGCATTGGCGCCGATCACCACCTGCCGCCGCAGGCGCCCTGTCCAGGACTGCGCGACGAGCGGGTGGATCTGGCAGGGCGAGGCGCAGCGGATCAGCGCCACCGGACCGGCGAAGAGCGGCGGCACGCTGCGCGCGGCATCCAGCGCGGCCTTCACCTCAGCGCGCGCCGCCTGCAGGGCGGCGGCCTCCGGATCCGTCCCGCCCACGATGTCGGCGGGGCCCGTGGCCCGGAGGAGCAGCCGCAGGGCCGGTGTCGCATCGCCGGAGGCCGAGCGCCGGGGCGCGTTGACGAGGCTCACGGCCTCGCGCAGCGCCTTGGCGGTGTGGGCCTTGCGCAGGGGGCCCATGATGTCGGGGAAGTCGCTGCCGGCTCCGCGCTCGCCGAGATCGCCGACGAGCCCGATCCCGGCGAGCCACGCGAGATCCTCGGACGCGCCGAGGGCCGTCGCGCAGGCGAGGGCGAGCAGGCTGGAGGTTGGGATCGGCGTATCTGCGTGGCCGCTGATCACGGTGGCCTCGGACGGGTCGGGCCAGGAGCGCGGCACGTGGTGATCCACCAGCACGGTCGGAATGCCGGGCAGGATGGCGCCGGCCTGCACGCCGAGGTCGGTGACCACGAGGCCGCCGGGCCTCCGGGCGGCGAGTTCGTCACGGATCGGGGCCGACCAGGGCGACGCGCCGCGGCCGATGACGCGGACGGGGCCGGGAGATCGTCCGGCGCGGGCCAGGGCCCGGGCGAGGAGGGCGCCCGCCGACAGGCCGTCGGCGTCGTCGTGGCAGAGGACCACCGGCGCGTCCGGGCCGAAGCCGGCGGTCGCCCGGGCGAAGGCGGCGCCGTGGGCGGCGAGAGTGGTCACGGCGACCGACCGATCCGGCTCAAAGCTTCGCGGCCCTGCGTCGGCCACGGCTCTCCTGGCCCGGCGTCGGGGCCGTGTCCTCGGCGACCTCCCGGGCCGCCGCGGTCTGGCTGTGTCGGGTCTGGGCCATGCGCGCGTCGCCTGGGAATGTCGGGGTCGGTTCCGAGCGGCAACCGCGGGCCGGGCGCCCGGGTTGCGGCGCCACTTGACGCAGGGCGGTGCCAGCATGGCGACGCCGTCTTCTCCCATGTGCGGGACAGAGGCGAAGATCTTGTCGGGGCCGCGACCCGCGGTGCGACGATTGCGCCGCAGGGCGTGGGAGGAACAGCAGTATCGTGATGGCGTTTGCGGCGAGAACTACCTGAAAAATGGAGCTATGACTGAATGGCCAGCACGGATATCGCCTCGATCTACGCGGGCGCCCTGCGCAATACCCGCGCCCTTGAGAAGCAAGGCTTGGAGCAGATGGAGCGCCAGCTGTCCGGCTTGGAGCGCTATCCGGACTACGCGGCCGTCCTGCGCCGCCATGTCGGGACGACGCGGACGCAGATCGAGCACCTCGACAAGGCGCTGGCTTCGCTCGGCGAGAGCCCCTCGACGCTGAAGGAGACGGTCACGAGCGTCGCGGGGTCGATCGGCGCCGCCGTCCACGCGACCGCTCAGGACGAGACGCTCAAGAACCTCTACGCCGGCTATGCCTACCAGTACGACCAGATCGCCGCCTACCGTTCGCTGGCCGTCATCGCCGAGCGGGCCGGCAAGTCCGATCACGCGTCGATGTTCCGCACGGCGGTCGAGCAGGAGACCAAGGCGGCCGAGGAGATCGCGGCGCTGATCGAGCCGGTCACGCAGACCTACCTCGACCTGACGTTGAGCGGCGCCAAGGCCGACAGCTGACACGGTTTCCGGTCGAGGCCCCGGTCGATTCGGCCCCCGACGGCACCGCGGTGTGACCCTGGGCGGCGCGAGGCCGCTCGGCGCGGCGCTGCCGGAGCCCTTCACTCTGCCCGCAGGGCCGTCGAGGCCGGAGTCCGAGGCGGCGTCGGAGCCGTCGACCGGAGGCAGCCTGAGACCCCACCGCGCCCGCCGCCAGGCGGGGACGCGCCTTCCGAGGAGCCGCTCGACATGGACGATCCCACACCCGTAGCCGTCACGGTCGAGGCCTGCGGCGCGCGCCGCGGGCAGTTCCGCTGGCACCTCACGGACGCCGACGGCGTATCCATCCGGGTGTCGCCGGAGACCTATGCCTCGGCCCAGGACGCGCAGGTGGCCGGCCGCGCCGCCCTCGACGCCTTCGGGGCGGCGTTCCAGGACTGACCGGCCCCCGCGCCTCGCGCGGCGGGCCGCCAGATACGGCATCCCCGGGAGCCGTCAGGCGTCCGCCTCACGCAGCAGCCCCGGCACCGCGGCCGAGAGTTCCCGGGCGAGGAATCCGATCGGGCCGACCGACGCGGCCAGGCGCTTGCCGGCCTCGCCGTGCAGGAAGACGCCCCACAGGGCGGCATTCAGCGGCGCCACGCCGCGCGCCAGCAGGCCGACGACGATGCCCGCCAGGGCGTCGCCGGAGCCCGAGGTCGCCAAGCCGACGCCGCCGCCCTCGTAGAGCCAGCGCGCGCCCTCGGGGTCCACGATCCAGGTCCGTGCTCCCTTCATCACGACCACGGCCTGCAGCAGGTTGGCCGCCGTGCGCGCGGCGTCGAGCGGATCCGCCTCCACCGCGTCCCGGCTCCGGTCCAGCAACTGCGCCATCTCGCCGGCATGGGGCGTGATCACCACCCGCCCCTTGTGTCGACGGATCTGATCGGCATGCGCGGCCAGACCGCAGACGGCCGCCGCGTCGAGGATGAAGGCGGCGGACGGCAAGGCCTCCAGCAATTCGACCGCCAGCGCGGTCGTGGGTCCGTTCTCCATCAGCCCGGGCCCGACCAGCAGGGCGTCGCAGCCCTTCGCGGCCTTGCGCAGGCACTCCGCCGCCCCCGCGCCGTCGACGCCGCCCTCCGCCGTCTCGGGAAGCCCGATCACCATGGCTTCGGGCACCGCCAGCGCCATGCCCATGGCCGCGCTGCCGACCGTGGCGATCTTCAGCTTGCCGGCTCCCGCGCGCAGGGCCGCGACGCCGGCCAGCAGGGCCGCGCCCGGGACCGAGGCGGAGCCGCCGAGGACCAGCGCGCTGCCGCGCTCGTCCTTGCTGCCCTCCTGGGGAACCGGGAGCGGGCGCTCCTTGAGCCGGGCGGCGGTGAGCATGTCCTGGGTCATCGGGCCGCCACGTTTGCGTCGGGTTCGGAGGTGATGGGCGCGCCCGCCTCGGCGATCGGCGCGACGAAGTTGTACCGCTCCAGCCCGAGCCGACCGGTGGTGCCTTCGCGGGGACGGAAGGCGTATTCGGTGACCGAGCAGTTGGCGACGTCGCCCGCGGCGTCGATGGCCAGGATCTCCGCCTCGGTCATGTCCTCGATCAGGTAGCGCAGGCACAGGACCACGACCTGATGCGCGACGATCAGCACCCGCCGCTCCCCGTCGTGCAGCGAGACCGTATCGAGGGCGCTCCGGAGGCGCAGGGTCACGTCGCACCAGCTCTCGCCGGAGGGGGGGCGATGGTAGAACTTGCCGAGACGTCGGCGCATCTCGGCCTGCTCGGGGTGCAGTTGCTCGACGCCCCTCCGCGTCAGCCGGTCCAAGATGCCGAGCTCCCGCTCGCGCAACCGCTCGTCGACGCGGTGGTCCGGCGCATCCTGCACCAGGCCGCCGGCGGCGCGGATGCGGTCCGCCGTCTGCCGCGCCCGACGGTAGGGTGAGGTCAGCACGATCTCGGGCCGCGCCTCGGGCGGCTGGTCGGCGAACCAGAGCCCGACCGCGTCGGCCTGGCGCTCGCCGCGCGCGCTGAGGGCGACATCCACGTCGCGCTCGGCGATGTCGATCCGTGCGAGGCTCGCCCCGTGGGCGGCCTCGGCCGCCACGTTCCCGGCGCTCTCGCCGTGCCGCACGATCCACAACCGGCTCGGCCAACGCTGCTGCATGTGGCTCTGTCTCCCGTCGCTCCGCCAACGCCCGCCGAGCCCGCCGGTTCGGCCGGAGCGGAGAGGGCGGGGATTCCGTCCTCACGAGGCGGTCCGCCCGCGCCCGATCATCCGGAGGCGGACGGGAGCGTCACCTCACGGCTGCACGACCGGGGACGCGGCCGGCGCCGCCGCGGAGAGGGGCTTCCGCCCCGCCGCGCGCTCGCGCCCGGCGATCGCACCGCCGGGGCGCGTGGGCGCGGGCCGGATCGGCGGCGCGAAGACCGTCACCGCGGAGGATACGGGTCCGGGCCTGCCACCCGGCGAGCCCGCCGAGGCGTTCCCACGCTTCTACCGCTCCGGGCTGGCCCGCGAGGCCTCCGGCAACGGGCTCAG
>Ga0160429_1001169_pt1 | contig 15325 bp, 18 predicted proteins | sample SolpanmetagenomR_FD_108199 | JGI IMG/M metagenome (GOLD analysis project Ga0160429, IMG submission 108199) | Solar panel surface microbial communities from Lawrence Berkeley National Laboratory, California, USA - R | ecosystem: Engineered > Built environment > Solar panel > Unclassified ...
CATAGCATATTCACCACTCACATAGGAATTCTCCGCGGAGGACAACGCAGAACTGTATATAGAAGAAAAGGATATGGAGACCGCAGCCAAAGCCAAGAAAGATATGGATGCAGCGCTGCAGGTACCCGGCCTCGTAAACCCACATGCGAGGCCCGATTCGCTAGAAGATTAGAATCAAAACAATCCAAAGCAAGGAAATTGTAGAACTTATTAACAAAACTGCTCGTTTATAGATAGATACATCTAGACCCTCTGACTTAGCCTCTCTTTTTTAGTCTAGCATCGACTGCACCAATTTTGGTGCTTGCATCATGAGACCTTATTGACATTTGCTCCATCATGCGTGATTGACCCTCAATATCTTGATTCATCGTCACTGACATGGCTCGTAAATGCTGAAGATGCTTGCCCATGAAATGGAGATTGCCTTCGATTTCCGCATTCATTCTGCTTTCTTCCTCATCCTCTCCAGGAGCCTTGGTGCGGCTTCTTGGCTGGGACCTTGAGGACGATTTTGAAGACCGATGTTCTGACTTATCCACTCCCTGACTATCGCCTGGATGTAGTCTTGAAGCGCCTTGCATCAGCTTTTCTGTTCTTTCCATGACCATCTGGTTGCGAGCTTCTCTCGAAGCAAGGAAGTTCTCGGATTGCTTATTTCGTTCTTCAGTGCGTTCACCTCTTTCAATCTCCTTCTGTTCTTCTCGCTTCTTCTTTGATGACTTTCCCAGTCGCCAAGAGAAAAGTTTACCAACTCTGTCCAGTTCAGAGGCTTGAAATGCTGCACTATCAGCCGAGTCATTTACATTTTCAATGGACATAGCCGCTTTATGAAGCTTTTCTATACTTTGTAGTCAGTATATACTGTTCCTTCTCATTGTGGGTTGAACAAAGTGGTTCTTTACCTCCTTGTACACCAAGTTGTGCCAATGTACTAGCGGCCACTGCACTCGTCTGTTCCAACTGTACCCGTGCTCTTCGTGAACTCTCCAACGACTCCTGCTTCACCACTTTCCGCTTCGTGATAAGTTCTTCTGTGGTTTTCTCATCATCAGAATCCGGTTCTGCTGTGAATGGATTTACTTTTCTGGGCTGCTCATCCCTGCCTTTGTGGGCTGTTGATGTTCGAGTATTCGATGATGGCCGAGTTGATGAGGATGCACGGTTCGTGGGTCGAGATGATGAACTTGTACGATGTGACATTTGTTTAGTTTTGGTAGAGTCTTTGTTAGTGAGACACCAGTAGTGCTTTTCCCTGAAGAAGAGGAAGAGGAGGGCATAAGCCGACGACGTCACATGCAAAAAACGTACTCGTGCAATGTTACGATGTGACGTCACCCTTTCTCATTTCATCCCACTTTTTTCATTTTTGTATGTTTTTTTTTGTTTGGGCAAAATTTGCGCGTCACGTTCGTCACCACAAACCACAAACCATCAACCTCACCTTACCGCCATACAAAAGTCAATCCGCATAATGACACTTCCACCACCCCTCCCCACATCCGACGTCTCCGATGCTGCTGCGTCTGATAGAGAAGACATCTCAGACGCTGAAGATATCTCAGACACAGATAGTTCCACATCATCAATAGAATCCGTCGCACCAATGGGACGAAAAATGTTATACGCACAGTATAACCCCACACCCATCACACTCTCCACCACAACAACAACAACAACAAAAGAAGAAGAAGACGAGAAAGAAAAAGTATGGAGGAATAAACAACGTGTGCTTGTGCTCTCCACTCGTGGGATTACTGAACGGTATACATCATCTACAACTACATAAAGACCTGGAAACTAATAGAAGAGGAAATAGACACCGCCACCTCCTCCAAGATATACATGCACTCCTCCCACACTCACAAAAAGACGCAAAATTAGATACAAAGGACTCCTTATATGTTGTAAATCAGTTGGCGGAACTGCAAAACTGCAATAATACTATCTTCTTCGAAGCGAGGAAACATCAGGATTTGTATATCTGGTTTGCGAAAACACCGAACGGACCCAGCGTGAAATTCTTGGCTGAGAACAGTAAGACCTTGATCCCACGGGGTGTGTCCTTGCATGTAGACCTAATAAGTGTTTAGTACATACTATGCACGAACTACGATTGGCTGGAAACTGTTTGAAAGGATCCAGGCCGTTGATATCTTTCGATGAAAGCTTCAATGAGCAGCCGCATTATCAGTTGATAAAAGAATTATTCACCCAGGTATGAGAGAGCGTTTTGGCCCTTTGGCATCGTATTAACCTGCATACAAAGATTTTCCAAACTCCTCGTCTACACAGGAAGTCAAAACCATTCCACGATCATGTAATGTCGTTCTCAATACACGACAACAAAGTGTGGTTCCGTCATTATCAAGTAATACCTGGCACTCCTGCCAAGAAAGGAAACAAAATACCAGCAGTAGAAACGAAGTTAACTGAAATCGGACCACGATTCTGCTTGACCGTAGTCAGGATATTTGAAGGCAGTTTCGGTGGACCCACTCTGTATATCAACGATAAATATGTCAGTCCGAATACTGTAAGTCAACTTTACCTTTCATTATTAGGGTACTAAAACATAATAGATGCGTGCAATTGCGAAGAAGGAAGAAGGACTCAAATATTCAAACAGGAAAGTGATGCAGTCAGAGCGAGCATTGAAAGATGAGAATGCTATAAGACCAGAGACAGAGCTGGACCGTCTCTTCAAGGATTAGTTTTCAAGCAGGATAGCAGAATATAAATAGATATAATACACTAAATTGCCGCTTGTGGGAAATCTTGCTTCCTTTAGCGGACCTTTTCAGCCTGTCGACCTGTCAAGAAACTTCCCGCGTCACTAGCAGAGACGCTTATGTATACTCTATTCTTGGTAAGATTGCATTATGGTGTTCGCTCTGTGCTGTTTATGCTCGACTGTAAGTGATTCACTGGTAATAGCTCATCCCAGAGGCGGAGACGTGGATGCAGTCTAAGAGCATGTGGGGTGAGGTATGTTTGGCCTTGTAATATAACAGCCTCTGCGAACCCATAGGGATCTAGCATGTCGATGCTAATAAAGGCCGAGGTCGAGTTGATACAGTTAATACAGTTGATCGATACAGTTGTAGTTATATGTTCAACTCCGTTATGGAGATTTGATGATGCTCTCGAATGCGCTTTGGAAAAAATCCTTGGGACTGGCATCCTTAGTGGATCCACTTAGTACTCTATGGGCGAGTCAGTTCGCATCAGAGACAGAAACAATGGCATGACTTCTTATTTCTGCCTTGGGCCCACATAGTTTCTGTCTTCATATCGAGCTCGAATGGGTGGTTCTCAAAAGTACCCTTGAGATGTCCGGGGCGTATATATGTAATGTCTACACCACTTATATGCTTTTGCAATAGATAATGCTCTGGAGCATACATCAGCCATAGTCTAGCAGATAACCGCACGATTTACCTTCTAGATCAGAGCATGCGACTGATGAAGTCAAAACCTTTTCTGAAATGATCGCATCATATTCGACCAAGTTCTTGGCGACAGGTATCAGTTTGATGAGCCATTTGTATATCACGTAGGTTGGCTTACCTTCTCCATTAAAGCAAGTTCCGCATCGAGCAATAAATTTTGCTCTTCTAGTTTGCGAGATTCGAATGTAGAATCGGTGATTTGCTTCTCTAGGCTTGAGACGTTCTGTCTTGTGGTCTCGATATCTCTTAATATTGCATCTAATTCTTGTGGGTCATCCTCGAGTAGTTGGGCATGTCGAGTCCGTAAAGGTGTCAACTGTGTATTCAGCTGTCGAAGCTCTTGCTCGAATTCAGCCGTCGACTCGGTGTAACATTGTATGTTTTCCAGCAAGACACGATGATCCTCGTGTAGGGTCTCCAATGAATTTTGTAAGCTGACTCTCCTAACGTTCTCTATATCTTTCATCCATGCGAGCGCATCTCTTTTCGCACCAGTCTTGCAGTCTTCCGCTAGTTGCTTTAGCTTGTCTTGAAGTGATTTTGGAATATTTAGACCGTATTCTTGTAGCCATTGCGGTGGGTCAGCATCGACTAGACTTTGCAAGTATTCAGCGCGACTAGCTCCGGCTGCCTTGCTAAGTTCTTTGATCCCCTAAGCTGGGTTAGTTCTTCGGCCTTGCGGTAAGATAGAGATCCTCCTTACAAATACAGTCAGCTCATGATCAGTCTTATATATTTGCGAAGCGGTCACAAGCTCGGCAGTCGTATCTGGCTCTGGGTCGAAGTCTCATCAGCGATTTCGTAGAAGGCCATATGAAGGTCTTACCAAATTCTCCAGATGCTGCCATAGTCTTGCGTTGCTCATTAATTCTGATCTCAGGAAAATCTATCCCTAGCTTTTCCATGAGGTCACCTACTTTCGGGCCCGAATACCTAGGTTTGGCGACTATTTGGCTTCCCCTTGGACTTGAAACGATTGTCGGTATGTTTAGGTGAGCTGTACTAGATCGAGCTCGTGGGGTAGAAGGTGCAGATCGGGTAGAAAGGTTATGGTTTGAAGTTTGCCTTGTTTTGACGTCCGTTGCAGCTTTGATATCCGGTTGTAAAGGTAAATTAATGGTAACTGGCGTTTCTGGTCGAGGGACACTGAAGAATGGTTCCTGTTGCTTAAGTTTTTCGTTCTTAACTTGTACAGGCTTTGCAGGCGTATATTGTGTACTGAAGTTCGGCTCAGTCGATTGTGCCCTCTTGACAACTTGCTCTGGTTCCCTATATCGGTTCATGTCTTGGAAGAATGACAGCGGTAACGTCTGATCTTCATCAACATTGTATTTCTTCTTTGCACCAGTAGGTACTGGCGATTCTGATGATCGCGGCGAGACCTCTTGCTTCGGTTGTGGAGTTGGTTCCTTCGCTACAGGCTCGAAAGCGACTTGCTGCTTTGGTGGCGATGGTTCAGGTATATACGTTGGCAATGGACTCGGTTCCTTGTGTTCAGTTTGTGGCTCTGGTTCTATACTTTTCTCCTTGATAACTTCTGCTTGTGTACTCTTTTTTTCTGGCACTTCTGCTTCTATGACTTCTTGCTCATTTCCATCCATGTCTTCATTCACGGTAATGAATGAATTTTCCATTGTCCCTGTGAAATCCATTGTTCTATCATCTTCGTCTTCTTCTTCCTCTTCACCCTCTTCCTCTTCTTGTTGTGTTTGCTTCTCCACCTTGTCCTTTTCTCTCCTCCGCTCCCATTCCTCCCTATATTGCTCCTCCTCCTCCTCCTCCTCGTCGTCGTCGGACTCCATGACCCCCATCTGCTCCACTGTCTCACTGGAACGATCGCATGCGGGCACCATCCACGCAGTACTCAATCTGCGATCAACGCTTGTATCATATTTGATTTTGAGGGGCCTCGAGTCCACTTCACTTGTATTGTGGTTTTCTTTTCCTGGTGCGGCAAAGGAGACGCGGGAACGTTTTGGTGAGGGGCGGGAGGTGGAGATGGAGATGGAGGGACGGAGACATGAGCGTGGTGGTGGGTGTGCGGTTTGTGACATCTCGCTCTGTGTGTGTTGTGGAGATGGGTGGGGGGAGGGAGACGTCAGATGGCGTGGAAGGAGTGAAGAGAGTGAGTACCAAGTGGAGAGGAGAGGAGATGAGAAATGATAACGGGGCAAACAGTAGAAAACACAGAATGTAAAAAGGGGAGAGGTATATGCTATCTACATGTATTTTACAATGAAAACGGCGAACACCCACACGACACCGCAACAACTCCCCACGCTAACGTAGTACCAAACGCTAAGCCAGCATTCAAACAAAAGATCATCACACTGCTCGCCAAGCCACGGTTACTGGTATCCGCCATACGGGGTGCAGCTGTCATACATAAAGTGGAGAAGTAACCACCACTCAGAGCAAATAAGAAGATCGTGGGTAAGAAGATCGAGTCGTACGAGATGGCCGAGAGTTTCACGCCGGAACCAAAATCAAGCCTGCTGAATAGGAAGAGCGGGAAGAATCCTAAACGAGCAATGTTCCCAAGGACGATGAACTTCGTGTTGGTGATGTTGAACCATCGCACTCCAACAAGCATGCGACCAAACCAATCGCCAAGGTTGAATAGCAAGAAGACAAACGGCGTGAACAGCTTCTTCTCAAACAGGAGTGTACCACAAGATTCCTGTGAGGAGTGAACAAAGGATGCCATATTGGGGAAAAGGCTCAGCGTAATCATGCAATTGAGTATGGCAGTGAGAGCCATTGGTGCAATTTGACGGACCGCCATTCGGAAGGAAGGTGGATGAACATTGGAAGAAGTCGAATCCGTGTCATTCTCTTCGTCGGATCGTACACAAGCTGCTTTGGATGCGGCGGCGTTTATCTCAGCTTGTTCTGTATAATATTGGTAAAGTGGCAATCTGAGTAAGCCGAGGAAAGCGACGATGCATAGAACGAGCGTTGTAAGAGCGAATACGAAGAAGATCAGGGCGCTGTCCGCTACGTCAGAGTCAGATGGATTCTTCTTCTTTGCAAAGCTGAACATGTTGAGGATTTGAGCCACACAAGCGATTACTCCAGCTAACTCAATATTAGTATCAGGCTGTAACAACTGAATATCTCATTAAGCTTACCCATTCCTTGTCCTGCCATAACCGATTGGGTATACATCACTGGAAAGCGAGACACGAGGATGAATACTCCACTGCTAATGAATGCAGAAGTAATTGCCCAAAGCGCGACCATCGAGATATGGACCGCGAACATCGTTTCTCCAGATATTTGTGGCTGTTTGGCGAGAACACAGCAGATGATGAATGTTATGACATTGATGATAAGGGAGTTGAGGACTCGACGGTGCGGATGTGCCCTGTGATATAACAATTAGTTATTTGAACTGTAGTGCTGAATGTGATAGCATGATTTTGTCCCCATGTTGCCTCAAGAATGGCCTCGGCTCTGCTATACAAAATGCCCTAAAAAGCAGCTGTATGGATGACACGCACATTTTTAGTGGATATGTATATGTACATTCGTATTGACAACCTTGAGATATGGCCTCTGTGCGTCTCGCTCCACGTCTTTCAGCCCGTATCGTATTTTCACTTGTTCTCCCATTCTTTGCTCACTTTTGCTTCTCTATATGATATTTCGTTTGCCTTACCGTTTCGTTCCTCCCAACGCGAATGCCAATCCAGCCAACGTGACCACCATAAACGTATTAGCGAAATACATTCTAAACGAGCTTTCGACATTTGTGTTTTTGAACCGTGCCTGCCAGTATGCGTCTGCTGTAATGAATATATTCCATGGGAAGATTGTTCCTAGTCCTAGCAGGAAGAAGATTGTGTATGCGAGGTAGCTTGTTTGTGTGTTTTGTGGTGTGAGGAGGGTGGAGCGTGTGGAGGAGGGGAGGGGTGTTAGTTTGCGCGGTGGTGGGGAGGGAGACATTGGTGAGATGGAGGGTGGGTATGCGAGTGGTAGTGGGTGTGGAATGGAATGGAGAAGAGTGGAATGGAATGGAATAGAGAAGAAAAGAAGGGAAGAAAGGAAGAAGGAACGGAAAAATACGAAAAAAAGGGTAGGTGACGTCATATCGCCAGGCGACAAGTGTTGTTAAAAAAAAAGGGACGGGGGAAACTACGTCAGCAGAAGGGGGAAAAAGAGGGAGCGCTTTTTTTTTTAGGGCTTGAAAGTGAAGTCTGCCTGAGCATGGGGTGGATCGGTTTCGTGAGTGGGTGGGTGGAATGAGAGATAGAAGGGGAAGAAGAGGGTGAGAGATGGAGAGGATGAAAGCGCGAACAGAGTTTGATGATGTCAGATATGATGTGTTGCATCATCAGTTTTGTACACGTCAAATCGTGCACAAGTCAGACTGACACATTCGATGCGTCTTCACATCACCAATATAACAGCAATATGGAGACTAGTAATACCATAACATCGTCGTACTCAACTGACCAACTTGGTGCACTAATATCGCTCTACAATCGAGGCGAGTCTTCAACAACTTTGGCATCTTTGTGTACTCTACCCGTAGAAACTGTAGAGAAAGAACAGCAAATGATACTACCACCAGCACTCTCCCAAGTGATACCAACGGCCATAGCTCCTAGAGCCTCCCCTGGTGAACAATTCACCCCGTTTCCTATGTGTAGGCGCACAAAAGGTAGAAGGTTTATGTGACACTATATATGATAAGCTGATCAATCTCTAAAGGCCTCTTGAAGAAGTTCGAGAAGCTACGCCAGATTCTAATGAAGGTGATTCTACATGGCATACGAGATGATTTTGCAAACTCTTGCGTATTCTATTTTTACAAAACTCTGGAAAAGATTTTAGTAAAAAATTCGATTTACGGTCCAGCAACGCTCCAATGGCAGTCCATCATTATGTTAATTGAGACCATGGAAGGAGTGGAAATCTCATCACCTCGCTGGGATGACGATGATATCAGCAATATGGTTCAGTGGGCATACTTCACTTCCGTCTGCGTAAAAGATTATGTCAAAGATTCCATCGAGGTAAGATATTTCTTGCTCGTATATCCCAGTGAGCGATACTGATGGCATTTTTCCAGTTAGCAGACCTCGTCAAAGAACGTAAACAAGCGAGAGTTCAACCTGAAGCGAAGGAAACAATATCTGAGGCGTTACAGTGGAATAGAGTGATAGCTTAGGTGGCCTTCAAAGGCAGATCAATGTACCAAGCAGATCTGCATGAGCGTAGCCTTCGTTTACACTAAAAGGAGAGGTTATATTGGGAAGCTGAATATTCTTTCCTAGCACATTGTGTTTCTGTATTGTATATTGATGCGACAATGCGTTTATACATGGCCTCTACTGAACTTACTTCAGTTTCTCGAATAAGATCCACGATTTCTGCTACACGTACTCTGCTAGTCAAGCTAGATCTTACGACTTAGTATTACCTGGACCAGGCTTCTTATTCTTGTTGTCAGAAGTTGCGCTAAACCTTGTATAAGCAAAGTATAATGAGCAGTACAAGCACAGAAATTACCCTTTTGTACCATTTGGCGCTTTTGAGCCATTCGGAACAGTCGGATCGGCCGGACTATCTCAACTTTAGTATCGATAAGAACATTCTTGAGCTCTTTTTACCTATAACTTCCTGAGGCTCCCGGAACAGCATCAGATGGACTATATGACACGTCTGCGGGGCTATAGGAAGGACCACCCTGCGGATTGTAGCTTGGCGATGTCGGGCTATAGCTCGGGGATGTCGGACTATACGTCGGAGACGTCGGGCTATACGTTGGGGAGGTAGGACTGTACGTAGGCGAGGTCGGACTGTATGTCGGAGAGGTAGGGCTATAGGTTGGACTCGTTGGACTATATGTGGGCGAAGTCGGACTGTAGGTCGGTGAAGTCGGGCTATACGTCGGTGAGGTGGGACTGTATGTGGGTGATGTTGGGCTATACGTTGGAGACGTAGGACTGTACGTGGGGGAGGTTGGACTATATGTGGGGGAGGTTGGGCTGTACGTCGGACTCGTAGGACTATACGTCGGTGAAGTAGGACTGTACGTTGGCGATGTAGGGCTATAGTTTGGTGATGTGGGACTATATGTCGGTGATGTGGGACTATAAGTTGGTGACGTTGGACTATATGACGGTGATGTTGGACTATAGCTTGGTGAAGTAGGACTGTAACTTGGTGAGGTCGGACTGTATGAGGGAGACGTCGGACTATAGGAAGGCGATGTTGGACTATAAGACGGTGAAGTCGGGCTATAGTTGGGTGATGTCGGACTGTATGAAGGTGAAGTTGGGCTGTATGAGGGAGACGTTGGGCTGTACGACGGCGAAGTAGGACTGTAGGATGGTGAAGCTGGACTGTGAGCCGGTCGATATGCTGGACTCACCGGTGAATAGTGCGGTGAAGACGGACTATATCCAGGACTTGCAACGTTGTATCCGTACGTCCCTGGATGAGCTGGTGAATTGCGGTATCCTGATGCCACATATGGAGTTGCATTGCCCATATCAGTCACCATTGGCGACATGTGTGCATTTCCTAGACCAGGTGTCATCGAGCCAATACGTCCATCTTGACCAAGCGCTGGCCACATTGGAGTACCAGTCGCTACGTATGGAGTAGCGGAACCACCAGGAGAGAATCGGCTTGGCGTTGTGCCTACCGGTAACGACTCTTCCGGTTCCCATATTTCCCCTAGTGGTGCTGTCGCCAGAATCTCCTCATGCAACAAAATATCAAATTCACCCGTACCAAGCGGAGCTAGCTGTCCGAATATAATATTCTCCGCTACACCACTACAGTCATCGAGTTCTCCACTAGCAGCAGCGTCCATCAGAATCTCAACAGTCTCTTCAAATGAACATCGCATCAGTGCGCCAGCAGCGCTACGATTTATACCATGTCTAGTAATCGCCATCAGACTTCCTTTTGCTGTCATGACATCGCAAAGAATTGCCAAGTGACGGTAATTCACATAAGATCCATCCATCTCTATGACACTACGTAGTTCTCGTAACAAGGCAGCACGTGCGGCTTCTATACCGAGCACTTCCCAAATTTCATAGACAGAGTTGGAGTATGTTGTCTTGAAGTCAACATTTGGATGTGTGAGCACCTCAATCAGATTGATTCCATCGGTTTCTAACCTCCATTCTTCGGATTTCTGATATTCACCAGCTTCGTTTACCGTGATCTTGGGTGTCTCACTGCTCAAGAAGACTCGGTTAATATGCGGCGTACCCTTAAGCGTTACCGTGCCCAATAAATTGGCTTCGACCCGCTTTAAGAACACATCTTCCTCCACTTTTTGATCTTCTGCCTCGTCCTTGTCGCGATATACAATGCGACATCGCAATACCAATTTATCAGCGTTGTCATCACTAGGTATGACTCGGAGATCATCTCCAAACTCTTCCACAATCTTTTCAGCAACTTCTTGTGTGCTAAGCCGCCTATCCAGCATCATATTACGATTGAGCGTTATTCGCAAAACCCACGGAGAGCAATTGATCGGGTCTTCCTCTTCAAGTGCATAGTAAGAGCTGACGAAATCTTGATCTGCTTCTATAACGGTATTTACAGGATCCGGATCGTAAATAATCTCGGTCTTATCGGTGACTTTGCTCAATGGCGTATGTTCGATGTCGACTTGTACTGACTTGGCTTTCACAAGATCGCATGCGAACTCTGATTTCAGATGTATCGTTAATGACGGCGTCTTGATGTTCCGTGACACATTGATAATTTCTTTCAGTCTAGGAACACCTAACGTAACATTCTTCGAGGTCACACCAGCAAGATGGAAAGTATTCAGCGTCATTTGAGTAGCGGGCTCTCCAATAGATTGTGCTGCTACAGTACCAACCATCTCACCAGGAGCAACCAGTGCGCTATGAAAGTGAGATTCGATTTCACCAACAAGATACTCGAAAGCATCAGTAGTCAAATGCCACTCTTCCAGTACACGCTTCACTGACAGCAAGGATCGCACCAGTATAGAGAAAAGAAGAGTCGCGTTCTGATTGGCGCTCACGTACATTTCTTCTTTGCCGTTAACGACGACCAGTCTTTCCAGCAGTTTCTCGACACCATCGATAATCACCAATGGGTCCAAATCCGAAGGAGCATTCTTGTCAACTTTAAGATTGTCTTGGGCGTTCCAAATGAGCCGTCGAATGTTGCACGGCAGCGGCCACTTATCATTCCCACTTTGGAAGACTTCCTTCCGTAGATACTCACGGTCGATTTGTAGCAATTCCCATTCCTCGTCAAATCTGGTTTGGTATTTTGCAGCGTCAGAAGTCATTTGGTATGCAATGGCTGGCTCAACGCATGCAGGCTTTAGATGATACGCAGGATTCGTCAGATCTACACGATACATCTTTTGGAACTTTGCATCAGAAGACCGTAGATTGTCGAAGCGTTGGAACTCGACAGCACACGCATCCATGCCATCTTCACCGTACCGGAATTGTATGATGTCACCAACAGCATTTCTGACTGTTCCATCATACTTGACCATGACATCTTCTAATGCTTTGACTAGACGACGCTGGATGTAACCGGTTTCAGCTGTCTTGACAGCGGTATCAATCAGACCTTCTCGACCTCCCATAGCGTGGAAGAAGAATTCAGTCGGAGTGAGACCTCGAAGATATGAATTCTCGACGAATCCTCGTGCTTCTGGAGAATAGTCATCCTTAGTGAAATGGGGCAATGTGCGATACTTGAAACCAAAAGGAATCCGTTTGCCTTCGACGTGCTGTTGCCCTACACAAGATGTCATTTGGGACAAATTGACCAGCGAACCTTTGGATCCAGCTATCACCATTTGCTTGAAGTTGTTATCTTGTTTCAGTGTCTCTGATGCTCTTTGTCCAGCAGTATTACGAGCTTCATCCAACTTTCGATCAACCTTGCTCTCGAATGATTCTCGCATGGTCTTTCCAACTTCTGGTTGCAGCTCATTCTTTTGAGCCTGGATGATGATTTTTTGCACATCTGATTTAGCGTCTGCAATCTCGCGACTGATCAAAGCCATGGTTCCCGCATCTGCAATGGTATCACCAATACCGACACTGAAGGAGTTTATAATGAACCAGTTTCCTACAACTCGTTGACAACCATTGAAGAACATAGTAGCTGCGTCAGGACCGTGCTCCCGCCATATCAAATGGATGAGACCGCCACCAGAGGTTCCGACGGTCTTCTTACAAATAATACCTGAAAGTATTTCTCCATTTTCTATGACGACGACAGCATCATTTGTCGAGATCGGTGCGCGATCAGCTTCGTCAAATGTGAAATGCTGGCCTTGATAGTTGACTTTGGGCAAAATCATTGAAAGAATTTGCTTTCCTGACCACATCGGGATGGGCCTCAATATACACGGTAAAGGTAGTTTCCCATCCCAATCTGGCACCCATAGAACAATGTTCATCACTAAATCATGAGTGAGGAACAGATCCCTTTGTGTCATCTTTCGAATGGCGCACAAAGTGTCCTGTACAATACCCATCACTGGCTTATTTGACTGCGGCGAGATAATTTGCTTGGGCACCATGCATATCTCTTCTATTTCGGCTCTAGCTTCCATCGACTGCGGAACGTGTAAATTCATTTCATCTCCATCAAAATCTGCATTATACGGTGTAGTAACTGAAAGATTCAGACGGAAGGTGGAGTACGGCATCACTTTGACTTTATGCCCCATCATACTCATTTTGTGCAGTGAGGGTTGCCGATTGAAAATGATTACGTCCCCGTCTACTATATGTCGCTCTACGGTATATCCAGGCTGTAAATGTTTGCCATTATCCTGAGTTGAAAAGCGAAGATCGACACGCTCGCCAGTGTCTCGTATAATATATTTGGCACCAGGATGGAAGTTCGGCCCATTTTCGACTAATTGTCTCATGTGATCTATATTGAAAGGTGTGACCATCTCCGGGAAGGTCAGATTGCGTGCAATGGTGCGAGGAACTCCAACCTCATCGATAGATATAGAAGGATCTCCGGTGATAACTGTTCGGGCTGAAAAATCTACACGTTTTCCCATAAGATTGCCTCTAAGACGACCTTCTTTTCCTTTCAGTCTTGCTCGGATACTTTTTAACTAAGATGAGTGCGATGAGAACTGGTTCTTGTGTATACGGTAAGAAAAACTCACAGGTCGCCCATTCTTCTGCATAGCTTGCGGCTGGCCAGAGATATCATTATCCATATAGGTAGCAACATGAAACTTGGAAAAATTAGCAAAGAAATGGCACTTCTGAAGTGTCGACATACTTGAAGCAAATCTTCGAACTGTGACAACACGTGAGCGGGAGCGCCTTCTGTTTCGTGTCGCCGAAGATGGGTATTTGCTTTAATTATATCAGATAACTTGTGGGTTAGATCATCGTGGCCCTTGGATGTTCCGTCCATAGTAATGGATGGGCGCACGGCAGGAGGAGGTACAGGCAGTACTGAAAGGATCATCCAGTCAGGACGTGCCCAATCGGGACTGAGGCCCATTGCTATACAATCTTCGTTTGAGATCCTTTTGGTAATCGCTAGGACCCTTTCGGCATATAGAGGTTCCTTTTTAAGCTCTTGACCAGCTTGTTGCTAATTATAGTTTAGAATATGTGTGAAATATCAAGGTGGATCTTTATTACCTCTGCGGCAGTTGGCTTGGATACTGCCACCAATCGCATTCCTTCTTTTCTGAACAAAGGCTGCCGATGGCCACATCCTCCGTCGCTAGTTTCGAGAGCGTCCGGGTCGGCTTTGATCGCGCTTCCCTCACATATCATCTTGGATTTGCATAACTCCCAAACTAGTCGTGATCGGATTCGAGGATCGGATTTGGCTGTTGCCCGTGCGAGACGTGGGTCATCCTATAATGTTTGAGCGGTGTCATAGGTGTGATTTGCATTGCTGAATACCTTGCTGACTTTCAATTTGGAACAATAGAAACAGACACACTCTAAGATCTTCTTCAATTTTAGTATGAAACCTACAGGGCCAGGTTAGTCAGTCCTCAGAAGAGTTTATAACATTATGAGTTGTTTCGTCATTGCTCGAAATGATCGAAATAACACTTGAAGGGTCCTAGAACTCTAAAACCATTTTTGCTCGGTTGCTGTAGCTATATCCTTTCTTGCTCTATATAGGTGTATACCGCTTCCGAGTTTCTCGTAGAATGTGTGATCATTGTCCATTTTGTTCTTACCCATATGGTATACAGGTCTTGCTAATTCTATATGTCCAAAGTGTCCGCTACATTCTGCTTGACTTCCATCGCATGTCTGACACCGTATAGCTCGATCGATCGACCCCAATCTCGAGTCCATTAATCCTCCGCGTTTCGGTATCACGCTATCCTGCTCATAACATTCTGGAAACTCTATTTTCGCTACCGACATTGCTTTCTATATTTACGTTACACTTGTGAGACTCTCTGTATTAAGGTTTGTGTGTAGAGGAAGAGAAGACGGAGCAAGGCAAAGGGAAGAATGGGGTTACAGTTTCATCAGGTGCTAATATTCCGAACTGTACGTTCTTCACTTTGCGTATGGGTGCCGCTGAGAATGTGAATGTATTCAGATCTGCCATTTAGTTTTTCTTTTATGGTGTGTGTTTGTGTGTGTGTGTGTGTTTAGGGGTTTTGTATGAGGTGGTTGGTGCGTTTAGAGCGATGGAACAGAGGTACGGTGGGACGGAGGTGGGTGAAAGGGTTTGGGATCGGAAGACTGGTGGGGCGACGCGATAATATAGATCACCCAGGTGTATAGGGCGGTAGGTGGGGATGGGGATGAAATGAAAAACGGGTCGTGGTGGGTGGGAGAGGGGAGAAGAAGAAAACAAAGAGAGAAATTGGAAATATGGGAGGA
>Ga0160429_1001170_pt1 | contig 15314 bp, 13 predicted proteins | sample SolpanmetagenomR_FD_108199 | JGI IMG/M metagenome (GOLD analysis project Ga0160429, IMG submission 108199) | Solar panel surface microbial communities from Lawrence Berkeley National Laboratory, California, USA - R | ecosystem: Engineered > Built environment > Solar panel > Unclassified ...
ACGCGGTCGGTTTTCGATGCGGGATCCCTGCCAACGATCCCCTCCGTAACCTATTTCTCAACACCTTATGGTTTCCGATGGCAATTATGAAGACAGGCAGGCGACTCGACGGGTGATTGCAATTTGGATAAGGTGAGGGGAGAGCACACACAAAGGATGGTGGTCTCCTTATAATTTTGGTGTCTCATGAGATGTTGGTGAAAGTCCGGACTTGCCTCTAAGGTAGGTCACACTCAGACCACAAGGTCTAGTCTCAAGAAGCTCGTTCGCCTTTTCCTTTTCCTTGTAAACTCATTACTCTCTTCAAAAAAAATTTACACCCTGATCACTCCATCTCATTACTCCCAATGCCCTCCATCTCCACCCGTCCTCGCAAGCCGTCACGACTCTATGACAGTCTGATGGCTCCTAGCCCAATTGTCGAACATTCAGCAAATTCGGCTTGCATGGACGACGAACCGGACGCATCGCTTGCAATACTTCACCCCAAAAGGCGAGCCTCAACATTTATGACAGGAATCGACTCTCACTCGTACAAATTCAGAAACGGAGATTGAATGCTCCTGCGGATCTCATAAAGCAATTATTTTTGAATCAACATTATCTCAGTAAAGGTCATCTGACTCGATTGGATATCAAGGAGAATTGGGAGCCAAAACATATCTCCAAAAAAGCAAAGCCGGCCCTGTATAAGAGCGAGTGTCTCAACCTTATGAATAGCTTCGAAAACAATGAATGGGTTAAGATTACGCAATGCCGTAATGGCCTCGGTCTCGAAGCGCGCCAGCAGATCGATATGTTTGAACATTGAACAGTTCCTGAAAGCATTTCGAGGCGATATATGGCTGTGTAAACCGGCTCAAGACAATACAAGCCAAATCACAGTTGTGATCGAAGAGGAAGGGGATGAAGTGGAACACGACGGAATCAGGTATGGCTTGATGTACTATGTTAATCACCACTGCAAATCAGCTCTCGGGTTTGGTGATTTTTTACAGAAACAAGACAATCATTTCAAGAACACAAAAGACTGGCTCTTCCACTGACGGTCATGGACTGGTGGGAAGGAAGTTTCTATCCCAAAAGGGTGAAGAGGTCTTCGTGTCCTACAGCGATGAGGATGCACTGGACTTTGAATGCGAATGTGGGTAATATAAATGTAGACCAAAGTAAGCCTACTGTATATATTGACGATGATCTTGTCGGCATGATCGATACCGACGTAAGTAGTTCCAAGAAACGCTCCGGTAGTGACGCTCATCCCAATCTAGAACAATGGCTTTTCGTAAACTTTCTTTGACCCAAGATTACACATGTAGCTTTCTGTTATGCTCGTAGCAGCTGCTCCCATATGTCGTGGTATGCGACGATTCGCAGCACCACCGAGGTTGTATCGAGGGACACCAGGGCAATGAAAGCCGCAATATTCTAGCTGCGGGTGTACGAAGACAGAGCAGATTGAACAACGGGCGCCGGGCGCCTATGAGTGCGTGAGGAGAGACAGCCAGCGGAGAGAGGATTGGAAGGCGGCTAGAGAACGGGAGTTGTAAACGCGCCAGTATATGTCCGTCGTCCTGTCATGAATTATGACATCTCGTAGGAATCCTTCTTCAGTGGAATCCTTCGCTGCTCCTGGGATGAAACTGCGCATTTTGCAGCTCGTGTGGTGAGACCTATTTCCGAGCACTCATGCAAGATGAATCTGGTCATGCTGCATCCTCGTCATAGCTCTTGGCGAACATCTTTATATCGTCTGCATACGCCAATATTACCTCCAAAAGAAGAGAAATATGCGAGCCAAACTGCGCAAAATCGCCGTAGTAACCGGTTGATGTAGATATTGAATAGCGGAGGGGAGAGAACGGTGCCTTGGAAGAGCCGCGATAGGCGCTCAATCTTCTGCCATTAGCGACAATAGTTGACGTGAGGTTGCAAACAACAGATAATGAATGCACTTCCATATCCTCGAGCTCCTTTGCGTGGAACAGCGGATAGAGGATCCTTCTCCTCTCTCTCCCTTTCCCTCCCTCGCCTCTTTTTTGGGAACAACGGACATTACGCTTCCTCCCCCGCCCCTCAGCAATCGCGTCCTCGTTCAGCAACGCGAGCGGGACTCTCTCCGCACAAGTACCGATTCCAACTGCGGAAGACACCTCGAAGACCCAAACTGCAGTGCACCTTCGCTCAACCAAAAGCACCCGGAATTCGCGATCGCTCCTGATCTCTTAGAGGATTCTGTAAACACCACAAACGTCAATCCTCACGCAGATTCCTTAATTCCGTAAGGTATATATACCATTCATAAAGCGAAATGCCGACAGTTGTTGCTCATAGATCTAGCGAAGGCAACGTACGCTTGAGATCTTCGTCGACTGGCGTTGAAGAGGACAAACATACACAACATACTCATGTAAACTCTCAAGCTGCTTATCCCACGCCCTTTGAAACTCCCGAAGGAAACGCAAGCCCGGAGTCGCTACCATCCTTATTTCATATGCCTTACGAAATACCTTCACTTTAGAACGCGGCGTAAACCCGATCTCTATAATCGGATAGTGGGAAAGAGAACTAAAGATTCTTAGGTCAATATCACCTCGTTCCACCTGTAACACCACACATTCCTCCAAAGACTCCAAAACGGATACGGAAGAACCAACAGCGGAGGGAGCGAAAATGTCCGGACTTGTCCATAATAGCGTTCCGGAGGATAGAGCGTGAGTAACATTTCTCGATCTCATGATTTTTATAGAAGTGTATAGTACTAAAAAAGGAAAGAAAACCATAGTACTATGAAATCCCAACTTTCGCCCAGAGACTCCTCGACTGCTATTGATGTACGCAGCGAATCGGATCAGTCAGAGCGCCCCAACGCAGAACAGCAAGCGCCCAAGATCCGTTGCGAACCAATACCACTTTATCAGAATGCCAGAACGAAGGTTCTCGAATCCCCGCCCATCTCATGGACACTGAGGTGCGCTATATCCACAAGATGCAGGTCACGACCAAGAACCTGGTACCAAAAGCCCTGAAGGTGTTTATTCCATTCTGGGCGAAAGGCTTCTCTTTCTGTGAGGTATATAGAACAGCGGACGTGACGATCGTTTTCATCGCCTTGGACGGCAAAGGTTGCGTTCTTCCTTCTGATGCTGAGTGAGATTCTTTTATTGAAAAGGCAAAAACGACAGATCACTCGATTTCTTCAATGAAAAACGTTCAGCCAAATGTGTCCTTTCTGTCCTTTCTGTCCGTCCTGTCCGTTCTGTCCGTAATAGAAATGAGAACTTCATTATGCAATCCTTCCTTCTCTGTATGGGAATGTCAATCATTCCTCTCGTGTGGTGAATCATTCAGCTCTGTTTGTGAATATCAACCATTCGGTTCCGCTAGTGAAAATGAATTATTCCTCTGATCAAACTGGTGACCACTTACCAGTCGGGGAACTGAATGGTTGAAAGGCAAACTATATTTGAGAATGGGTGTTACCGAAAGTAGAGCCATTTGTAAAACCATTAGCGACACTGGATAATGTGGAGCTCACGCAATGATGAACAAATTGTTCAGTTTGATCGGTGGAATCGTTCAGCCAAATGTTCCCTCATGTGAATATCAATCATTCCTCTCGAGTGGTGAACACCAATCATTCAGCTCTGTTTGTGAATATCAATCATTCGGTTCCGCTAGTGAAAACGCATTATTCCTTTGGTGAAACTGGTCAACCCTTACCAGTGGAGGAATTGGATGGTTGGATGGCAAACTATATTTGAGAATGGGTGTTACCATTTATGAAACTATTTATGAAACCATTTATTTCTCATCGCAAGTTTAGAGCTGTTTTGCGTACTTGCAGAGTCCTCAGTAAACGAGCAGGGTTGGGAGGATTGAATGGCGAGACAGCCATATTTGGATGTGAGAAGAAGTTAGTAATAATCTACAGAAACTCATGGGCACGTCTAGCGCACGTCTCCTCAACCAGAAGCCAACAAATATGAATGAGAATGAGGACACAGCGTAAAATAACTAGATGACGTAGAGAACGATGAAGTAACCTTTCTTCGCAAATTATATTGTTTCTTCAATTCTCTTAGCCTTATCTTCTCCTTACGTAGACTGTTCTGAAACATCTTGACATCCTCACGAACATGATTTGCTCTCGCCTCACTCAACAACTGTTTATTTTATTGTATTTTGTTTCGCATATTGTAATTGGCAGCAAATTTGTAATTGTATAAAAGTATATTTAACAAGCTCAATTCTGCAATTACAACGAAACACAAGAAATGATAGTAGAAGTGGTAGCCGCCATCTATCTCTTAAAATCAATCTCATAGATCGCGTCCTGTCCTGACACCTGTGTACGCAGAATCGAAGTAGTGTTGAGATTGACCAACGCTGTTGTAATGAACGAATTCAGAGCTTGAGGACTGTCAATGCCAGGAATGGCAACATTTTTTAGTATGGCCTTTCGGTGACGGTGACGGCGCAAGAGATATATCATTACTGCCGCGACAAACGCGATCACCCCCCCACTCAATCCGGCTATAAGGCCAATGGTGCCGGCGGAGAGAGAAGAGGACACAGTTACGCCACGTTCTTGCGTTGTAGCAGGAGGTGTGGTGCTTGGGCAAAACTTAGCATCTTTCTCTAATCATATCAAAGAGATGACTTTACCCGGTAGACGTCACGGATGTTACTGAATTACTATCAATCAATGGCGATGGGTTTTTTGAAGACGTAGAGGTAGCGGGAGAAGTGGTGGCAGTAGAAGTAGGGGTAGCACTAGCCGTCGGAGTGGCGGTTGTGGGTGGGTACATGGGAATGCCCGTACAGACTGCTGTGGCTGGAACCCCCGGACAATTGCATGTACCATAGAATGAACAAGCAGGCAGTGGGTTATTCGCATAGCAGTTGCCGTATGACCAGGTTTTGGTACACAAGGCGGTCACATTATACTGAAGCTTAGGAAGAGAATCTATCGATCTGATGACGATATCAATACCCCTACTTCAGGACGAAAAAATGATGCGTTACATTTGATTAAAGGTCGAGGACTGCAACAAGTAAGGAGGGAAAGTTCCGGCCAAATTAGGGTTGGAGTTAACGTAAAGTTGTTGTACGGTTGAAGAGTTGCTGAATGCGCTGCCAAAGCTCGTGAAGTTGTTATATTGCAAGATAACATAAGCTAGGCTAGTCATGTTGCTCCAGCTGATGACATCCAAAGACCCGCCGAGATTGTTGTAGCTGAGATCCAAGGAGGATAGGCTTGTCAAAGTGGACAAGTCAGCCGACAATGAGCCAGTTAGAATTCCTTGAAGCATGAGAGACTGTAAGCGCGGAAACGAACCTAGCTGGAAAATGCTCAATGGTATAATATATGGAGTCATACCGCTGGTAGTGATGGCCAGAGTTATAACATTGGCCGGAATTACGTTGCTGGGTGTACTGCCAAACTGGAGATTGACTATGTTGAGCATTCGCAGGAGTGTGATCGATGTTCTTGTCCAGTTCATGCTAGTGAGGCTACTGGTGACATTCATTGCTGAGATCAACAGCGATGTCAATGAAGCAGGCCATGACAAGGGCAGATTGCCACTGAGTCCTGAGCCGCTCAATTGGAGTGATTGCAGACTTGACATTGCAGTCCAGTTGACTGCATCGATTGGTCCGGCGAGACCGATGGTGGAGGCGCCAGGTGCAGGTGTCAGTATCAGGGTTGCTAGCAATTGCAGATTGCTCAGACAAGTGGGTAAGGCGACTGGAGCATATGAGGTGGTTGAGTTCTGAAAAGTCATTGACAGATAGTTCAGTTTCGGCGAGTTGCATAGTTCCGCGATATTAAAGTTCCATAGATTGCTGGTCGCAGTGAAGCGAGTCATATTAGTATATCCGGCCATAGACTTTTGAAGAATGGAATCAGCCATGAAAGAAATGAGCTAAGAAGGAGGAAATACCGCAGTCCCGTTGATTGCGGGATTGCTTTGCATGGTGAATGTCTGCAAGGATGCAGGCAGAGCAGGCAGAACACCTGGAATGGTAGTCGAAGCGCTGATGCTATTTGACAATTATCAATGCGAATTATGATATTGAGATTGTGCTTACAAAACTGTTAGCTTCGTTAGTTGCGAAATTTGGGAGGGCAACGGGCTTTGGAATGTGTTGTATCTAATGGTAAGACTGGTGAGATTGAGTAAGTTGAAAAGAGCTGTTGGCCATGCTTGTGTTGCACTTTTGCAACCCGAACTAATATCTCTAGTATTGACAAGATTATCAAGCCGTGCAATGATATGTAAGGGAGATCTACATGATAGTGACTGTAGTGACTGAACCAGGTGTAGCTGCTAAGCAGGTGATTCCACTAATTGAGCAGGCTGTCGTTGTTGTCACGTTCCAGCCTAGAGTGGTACATACACTTGCAATACTGTTCAATTGATCCGTCTCTATGACCACTAATATTAATTTGCGTTTTGAAGTGGTTGATTCTAATAAATCGTACCATATTGTGATATATCTGCGGAAGTTACAACTAGCAATACTGCGATCCAAAAAACTGATTTCGAGCGCTGGAACGTCATCTTGTCAGCGTCTTCTCCGTGTTTGAACAGCAGATCCTGATAATTGTAATCGAGACCGTCTTACATTGGAAGAAAGAGGCGCAACAGCGGCGCTAAAATGAGAAGAAGAACTTGAGAAGATCATAAGATCGATCACGCAAGAGGTACTGCGGCTCACAGTTCGATTCAATAAGCAGACATGCAACGCAAAGTTTAGATCTGCCTCAAAATCGGATATTACATATACATATATACAAGGGGCTCCTACGGATTGATGTGTCTAATCTTGAGGTCTACATTGAGTTTATGTACATGATCAATATTTCTGCCTTCTGTGGTGGCTAGGCTGTGGCCATAATGACGACGGAAGAGGAAGCAGGAGATGTTCTTTGCCTTGAAGGCAAATCCTCCATATGAGGCTTTGCACACAGCATCTCCGTGCACACAGCATATCCACCATATATGTGTGCACACAGCATATCCGTGCTATCGGTATCGCATCCATGCCAAAACCGCATAATACTTCGAGCATATGTTGCTGTGTCGGTTTTGTCATAACTGTTCTGCGTGATCACTTCATTCAATTTGGTAAGTGCATTACGCTCGGATGGCAGCAGTAACACGTGTGGTTGAGCAAGAAGAAGGAGAAGATCTGTATTGGGACTGAATTGAAATGCTTCAGCATAGTGTTTGGGGAGAGGGGGTAGTGATGCCGAGTTCCCGTTGCAGTGATCTGTGGCCAACCTAATTCACAACCGTACTCCTTCCGTACCCAATCGCAAATAAGACCTCGTGTTCCCCGTTCTCCCTCAGTCTCCACGGCTCGTCCATCCCAGAGTCGCAAACGTCCCCTGTAGGCTCATTTGAGATTTGCGTGAAGGAGTGTCAGACGTTGCATATGCATTAGAAACTGTAACAGTACTGAGCGTCTAGCCTGCAAGAAACGAACATAGAGGCGTCTGCGGTTTAGGTCCAATCTTTCGAGACGCGCACGTGGTGGCGACTTAGCAGGGCTGACTAGAAAATTCCGATTTGATGGGTTTGGAGTTCCACTAGTAAGTCTGATCCATGAGGGTCCTGGCTACGAGACACTTATGCGGTGTACCTTTGCAAGCTCGATAGATCCGTCATATACCGATACCATTATCTCCAGACAAGATCGTACCTAACACCCTCCCATCGTCATTGAGAGAGTACCTAAATCGGTTTTCGATAAGCTTTACGTCCGCTTGTCCTTCAATGAAAACGATGAAGATGTTGTCTGCCAATGCTGCTCGCTCCTCTAGAATCTCCACCTTTGTGCCCTCAACCTTGAGGACCAACAGATGATCTCGACCAAGGATTGTTCGATGTGACACGGTACGTACACTATCTATTCATCACGAGTAGTCATGTCTTTTGCACTTGCTTTGATGTACCCATTTGTCACTTTCAATGTTCAAACTTGCATGTGAGAATTGGACAGTATGTAGGGTTATGGTTAGCATTAGGTCTAGCTGGGTAATATGTGGCTACCGCAAAACTCATATTACAAAAAGCTTGAGTTGAGCGGGATAAATAAATTGATTTTCACGTTCACCTAGTCACCAATCTAACCATAACCCTAAAAGCTCGGGTCGCGAGAGAGAGGAGAGAGAGCAAAACCACAGTGAGATAAAAGCCTTTGGCAACATATAAAAAAAGCATCAATTCAGAGATAGTTTTCAACAGGCAATTATGACTTTCGGGGAAGGGAATCGTCGCCGATAAATGTTTTTATTAGTCTTTGAATAAGTCTTGATAAGTCCACATTAAGCGTTGATTGTTTGTGGGCTCCCATTGCCCCAACATCAAGTCTAAAACTTCCTCCATAGCTAAGTTGCGATCACACGTGAGTTTCTCATCAATTTCCTATCGACTACTAATTGCCATACCTCACAGCCACACCTACTAACACTCGCGATACTCGCACCACAGGACATGCTCTTGGCGATGTTCCACTGCTCATGAGGCCGGCAGAACAGCAGCTGTTCCAATATACATGCTCGTTCGATGCGGTAACAGCATATACGGATACACAGAGACTTACATTCGCTTACTTCTCGCCCTCGATGACAGAAAATTTGATCCTCTTAATACTCGATGATGATAAACGATGTCATAGTAATCACTGAGTAGTGGTACACAGTGCACTGCTCTCAATGAAATCAAGGATATCATCATTTATTATCGAGAATCTCAGAAAACAAAAACAATCATCCGTAATATCCACTCGAAGTAGGCTTGCTACCATCTTTAGCGGTACTATACATCAGAACTTCAGCAGCTCGAGGATAAAGTATGTCTGACATCGTCATATCGTCGTTGTCCTTATCTCTCGGGATGGATTTGCGTACACTAGCATTGATGCGACAGCAGCAGTGGTGATTTCTTAATCGTATCAATATTTCTACCAATATCTCCTGATTTCCATTGTTGCGTTTTTGCTGGCTTGAATTGGAATTTTACCCTTTCATATGACCGTAAGGAATATCTACGTCGTCAACAGATTCTCTTTTGTCCCGACCACACTGACTCTCTACTTGCTTGTTGTCCTTTTCTTCATCCTTGGATAAATGCCAAGACTTGGGCTTGTCAGCCACATTCCATCCGGAAGCATATTATGCTACATGCTTAATCTCGCTATCCTCAAACTCAACCCAGGCAGCATGCGCCACCGCTTGTTCCTCCAAGCGCCACTATATTTCAAGGTCCTTCGCGCAATGGTAGATAATGCCAATGCACGACAGCTCCTGTCTTGGATGTCACAAATTTCCCGGATGCAGGCCTTATGAGCATCACCAGGTCAATTTTTTCCAAACCATTAAATATTTTTCCATACTCGTAATATGCTGACTATGATGTTACACTCAGAAAGGCCTTCAGCTGCTCGAAAATCAGATCGGAACAGCCCACTTGAGCATCAATCCTGAGCAACTTCTCTGCGATTCAAGCAGAACCCGTACAGCTGGCCCCATAAGCATAGCATCACAACATTTCGTAGGTCGAAAATTAATAACCGCATATGACGTTACAGGGGACATGAGGGAGTTCAACGACCGTGATCTACTTGAATGTGATAAACGTAAGAAATGGCTCGAATTACGGAAGATGAGCAATGGTCTCGCAGAAGATGTGGATGTTCGCTGCAGCGTGATCACAAACTCAAATTTCTGGGCGGAGATGGAGCTCAATTACGGGTAAAGACACTCTTGACCCCTCAAATCGCACTTCCCAAGTTGCTGCTGTCCTTTTCTCGTTTAATACTTCCATCAACGTCTTACAACCACCAAATAGCTCGAAATGCCAACGTTAGTAGCAGGCAAAGACTGGAACAATCTTTAAGCAAAATGTGTTCGGTGGAAGAAAACAATAAGGTAAGCTGTCATGGGAGTGTTTCGTTAAACGAAGATTTGTACAGAAACTGATCGACTTATCTATAGCATCAATATCTGCGCAATCGTCGGTGACGCAGATTGCGTGAGGTTCCGACCATTATACTACAAGAGGTACGCCCAAGTATTATTGTTGGATTAGTATGTCAAGGCTGACTGAAGGATCGTTGATATACATAGTGATAATGCCTGCATATCGGTGTCCAGTCGTCCCTTGTAGGTGGCGCAAATTTCTGCTTGGATCTGGTGTTTCTTGTCGATAGGGCTATTTGACTATTGAAGAGCTATAATTCTATAGACTACTATACTAAAAGAGCAGTAAGAACGAAATGCAAAATTGCAAATTACAAACAGCTGTGATAGAAACTCGATGCAATTCACTATGTGCTGGTAATCGTTGGTGTTTTGTGACATATCATTCTGACCTGGAGGGTGAAGTCTGGAAGGACTTGAAGGTCGATGGGTTGATAAGCATACCAGTATCTAGTTCAGGCCGCATCAACACTCCGCGCGGATACCCACGTTTTGGCACCAAGACTACAACATCTGGTGACATGATCACAACAAGTCACGATGCGGAAGGCGCAAGTATACATGCCTTCCTCGTCCACCGGCTTGATGGCTTTCTTGGATCTTCACCCACTCAACCTTTTGTAAATCACACGGATGGCAACAAAAGCAACAACGCAGCAAGTCGTTTGTAATAAACGATGACGAGTAGAAATCAATTACATGCCCATCGCTTGAAATGGCAGCAGGAGGAAGAATTGCCTGCCAAAGTGCAATGAAAATAAATTGAGATGCAATCGGAAGCTGTCTTTGGCGCGTTTGCGTCTCTCTTTCTATTTTCTTTCTATTCTCTTGCCATTTTCTTGCCCCGTTCTCTTTCAATTCCCTTCCTTATGCCAGCACATCAGAATCAGAGCACCACGGAATTTACTTCTTCTGCGATGGAAGTTATAGCGATCGCTCATCCGCCGATATCCAGAGGACATTGCGAAACGCCATGCAAAGAGCATCTCATCTCAGTGCCACCTCTGGAGACGCCTTGTTCCAAGATCTCGCTGACGAGTTGAAGACCAAATGTAACTGGTTTTTACCACCCAACCATCTTGACTCAGTCTTCTCAGTGTCCGTGGACGAGAGAGCACAAAAGACTGCAACACATGCAATTGCAACAAGTCAAAAATTGGTTCAGCTAGCAAGGAAATCAGAAAACTTCACTGAAGTCTTGAATGCTGCTAAAAATCATCTTACTGAAAGTCTTGGTGCGTGGTCCATATCAGAATATGAGCATGCTTCAATGGATGTAGATTTACGCCCCCTGCCCGACAACAAAGCACAACCGAAAGCGATCGAAAGGAAAATCACAAAAAGCAAACTGAATCTGTGGATCCTAAAGCAGATTGAAGACAAAGACCGAATTTCCGACCCGCATGGGGTACTTGCAGAGTTTTTCCGTTCTCAAAACGAACTCTATTCAGAAGAGGATGAAACCATCCGAATGATTTCACTTTTCTCAGTATATCGAGCCAATGGAGTCAAGCAATATTTCGATTGCAAAATCTTATGTGAGGTTGCTCACCCAATCACCACGCCAGAATTACAGTACGAGGATGACTTCCTTTTTCGCTGTCTCGATCAACTGAACACATCTTGTTGTGGTCTCGTCGCTCATATCAACCAGCTGGAGGAGGATATCCTATTCAATGACCATGAAGCCAAAGAATTGCTACGTATACATGCTATGGCAGTATGGAAGTCGTTGCGATGTTTCAAACTGGTAGCATTCACCTCGGATGTAATGACGGAGATTTTGCAAATGCCTAGTTTCTCTGGTGAGTCTATGTGGACTCATGCAACCTCGGATCAATGGTCGATAGGTGTTGGCATGCGTGATTCTCCCGTCATCGAAACAGTGACTGTTGGAGTCATTGTCATTATTGGACTCCTGTGTACTCCTGCTGCTCTATCAAAGATTCTTCTGACTCCAGATGTGTATCACATCAAACGCGCGGTTACGATGCTTACGAGTTTCACCGAAAAGTATCGTCCTTTAACAACAGTACAGGGTACCGTGGAAAGATAATGGGACATCCCAGTCCATCACTCACCTAATTTCAATGTACATACTTGATTTCATTTAGAAAAAGAATAGATTTTAGATTTCGTTATATGTTTTGCCTTTTGAAAAGGCCTTTTTCACTCCAGTGTGCAGCAAATGGGCGTAGCGTTTATTCACTCATTAGGAGGGTTGATTTGCTCAATTGCTTTCCCAAGGTTCCGACTCCCTCAACATCAGGTTTCAAGGTTTGAGCAATCAACCAGCGTTAAGTTGTAGCATTTCCTAGCCAATTGTATGTTTGTCTTTTGTGAGGACTCCAGTCATCCCACTCCTTCTGACTTTCTAGGAGACCCTCCTCCAAAGCAGAAATGGGAGTGAAAGGCCCAGCAACGAGTGAAGGAACCTTGATAGAATCATTCGGACCTTCTTATCTGGGTGTGTGTTTATCGAATTCCAATGAAACTGGATAGCTTTTTCCATACGTGCTCGTAGGCCCAGAATCAAGAGGCAGTCTGCAGTATTCTTTCTGCAAACGAAACACTATCTACGATGTCAACTTGACCATTGTTCGTTCGTAAAAAGCATTTGTATAGGAATGCGGCGTAAGCGTGAATAGTGCATACGAATGGAAGTACAGTTCTACTTGAGCATCAGTTCCCTTCTGAAGCGTTTTGCGTCTTCAGTCCCAAATATGGGAACCACAATGGTCATAGGCGGTACATTTTGGCTGAGCAGATATAACTCTCTTCCAAGAAGCGCTCTACTATGCTCAGAGCCTGGTCCCGCTCGTATCACTAGTAGAGAGTCTATGTTCGCACTGATCGCAGCTTTTGCATTACGTCACCTTCTTCATGTAAGGTCGTGTAAGGTTGAATGGCCATTTCCTTACTACTTGGAAATATGACTCTCGGAAACTTGCAAGTCGAGCAGAAGATACACGGAGTAATTCCCGAGGGACAGTGTGCTATAACAGATGAGTTCCCTATGCTTGTGAATACTGTAAGGGAAGTTTACTCAATTCATTGTTTGCAATGACAAGACCGTATGATAAGATATGTAATCTTCTCTCTTCGAGCTTTTCCGCATTACTTGTTGAGACCTGAAGATAGTCCACAATCATTCTTTCCACTCCTATTGTTTCGACGTTCTCATCACTTTCCAACCCTTTCGTCCAATCCGTATCTTTGCTGAAACTGTACTTGTACGGTTCGATGGTAAGATCCATCGCCATTCCGCACGGTATCTGGAATGTATTCTTGCTTGCGTTTGTACCGTTCGACGTCCACTTGGAGTAACTCCAGGTTTTCTGTTGGTTAGATTGGCGTTGCGGAGATCGGCAAGAAAAGCATCGTGAATGTAAGTGTGTGCAGTATCGCCAGCGTTCACGCGTGCATTCGTCTTTGTGCTTTCAGATTGTATCGTCGGGATATGTGTCGCCGAGCTCGAGGTACTTCATGTGATCATTTGAAATGGGTTTTGCGTATCATCCTCGTTCATCGTATACAACTTGCTATCAAGTTCAGAGATTGCGATCGGTCTTCCTCGAATTTCTGAGTTTGGACTCTTCCACGGTGATCAAATCTTCCGCAGGATTAATCTGTGCCCAGTGTTAGTTTTTATATTTGGCTTGTTTGGATAATTCTCGCAAAGTGACACCATTCTCGCTGAGGATTTCCCCCCGAGATGTACCATATAATTTGGTAAGTGCATTACGCTCGGATGGCAGCAGTACTTCATGGACACGTGTGGTTGAGCAAGAAGAAGGAGAATATCTGTATTGGGACTGAATTGAAATGCTTCAGCATAGTGTTTGGGAAGAGGGGGGGCAGTGATGCGGAGTTCCCGTTGCAGTGATCTGTGCCCAACCTAATTCCCAACCGTACTCCTTCCTTACCCCAATCGCAAATGAGACCCCATGTTCTCCGTTCGCCCTCAGTCTCCACGGCTCGTTCATCCCAGAGTCGCAAACGTCCCCTCCTTCTTCTCCTCACATATAGCTCACAATCGACAGGATCTCGTCGGGCCCCGGAGCTTATCTCATATCATCACTGCTCAGCTACGTTCACATGGGCGTCACCAGGTAGATTAGAATTTAGTACTGCAGCAAGAATGCTCACAGAAGGTATTTCATCTATTTTCTTAGATCGTGAAAGTGGACTGTGCAAGCGCTTTCAAGGTAATACCTTGCTTCCTTCCCGTGAAGACATGAATGGCGTCTACCTTCTTCACCTTGATCACTTTCAGCCGCTCAATTTCATCATAGAATGCTTTCTGATTCAACGGCATTCTTTGTGTGGATTTGCGGAATCTATCCTGATATGCCGTATGGAGTTGCTTCTTCTGTACACAGTGTGTGTTTTCTTGTCCTTCAAAGATGATGTGATTCTCCACAAATTCTACTACACCTTCATTGCAAGATTCCTTTAAGGTCTCCAAAGTATAGTTGTGCACCGACTCGGGCTCGATGATGCTCTGATTGGGATTATTCGCTTTGTCAGAGAACTTTTCATCATGAATTTCCATCAAGATCAGCATGAATTCGGAAATAAAACGAGGATTCGTAACAGCATGCTTGAACTCTAGCTTGGCGAGCCTGATCTCGGGATCGTCATCAGCCTTGTTTGCATTGGCTTCATCTACAGCGGTCTGCGAATCCTTGAATTGGTAGGGAAATTCAACAACTCTCACTCGGCGGGGAATCCCTTCCATACCAGTGTAGCGTGGGGCATAGTTGGTGGGTAGAAGGATCAGGGCGATGTTCTCGAATGTCAGATTCGATCCAAAGAGAGGTCGAGCTTTGGATTCTTCGGAAGTAAGGTTTTTGATCTTACTGGCGATGAGAACGTCGTTCTTGCCTGGTTCAGTCAGCATGACGAGACGAGCACCGAACAGGTCAAATATTTGAGAATTGGTCGAGTCTTGATTTCCTGCTTCCTTTGTGATGACGTGTAGACCGAGTGTCTCTGCATAACCTCCCAGCGCCTTGAATAAGAATTTCCCATAGACTGTTTTTCCTCCACCTTGCTTGCCTTTACCGACTATAACCCTTTCCTTGTCATTAGAGCCATGTAAAGCAAGTGCGGATTCTTGCAAAAGGTATGGAATCTGTTCCTCCCTCAAAGATGTCTTCAAGTAATCCATTATTGTCTTTCGTGTTTCCGGATTGGATTCTGTTGGCATCGGATAACCGGTAGTTCGAGTGATATAATCTTTCGGTTCAATCGCACTTGTAGAGCCAGTTCGTAAATTAACTTTCTTTCCATCTGAAAACGCTAGAAAGTCTTTTGA
>Ga0160429_1001171_pt1 | contig 15313 bp, 16 predicted proteins | sample SolpanmetagenomR_FD_108199 | JGI IMG/M metagenome (GOLD analysis project Ga0160429, IMG submission 108199) | Solar panel surface microbial communities from Lawrence Berkeley National Laboratory, California, USA - R | ecosystem: Engineered > Built environment > Solar panel > Unclassified ...
AACTTTCGGTATTTTCTAATCGCTCGCACTATCTAATCGCAAGCCGGTCCACGATCAAACCAGGAAAGACCGCATGGAAGATCAGTTTTCCTTTCCCTTCTCCTTCATATATCTGTATTCAGAAATCGATCTTATGCCAGCTTGACCTCATCTTTGACAACAAGCTAAAAAGCTCAAGGTCAACTTTAATGATGCCGAAGTACGAAGGTCATAAAGCCACAAGAATACGAATCATAAAGCGCATTTCAGTGGCCGACATTAGTATCTGGGTGGCTGAGGGGGTGCATAACCACCGCCTCCACCTTGATTGGGGTAGGGCGGCCGTCCGTATTGGGAAGGTTGACTTCCGTACTGCTGTTGAGGAGGTTGTCCATACTGCTGCTGAGGAGGTTGATTCCCGTACTGCTGCTGAGGAGGCTGATTCCCATACTGCTGCTGGGGAGGCTGATTCCCATACTGCTGCTGAGAAGGCTGTTGGCCGTATGATGGCTGCTGCTGTTGTCCTTGCTGTGGGCGATAAGAGCGAACCTCGTCCTTTGAGTCATAAGATGGATCAATAGCTCCAAGTAGAAGTTTGATCATCCACAAATCTGGAGTTAGCTCGACTGGTGGGTTTTGCTGAAGCATCTCCTGCTGTTCTTGTTCGAAATCTATGAATGATTAGTGAAGTTAATGATAGGGAGTCTGACAAGACTGACTCGAAGTACAGTCTATCATCTGCCCAATGTTCGGGTCTGCGTCAAGGCGGCCTAGAAATTCGCGAGCTTTGGTATCGTTACCAACCTGAGCGAACTCAAAAGCTATAGCACCGGGTCCAAACTGGCGGAGCTCGTTCACGGCAGCATTGACCGTTTGAATGACAGCATTGTTGTTTGGCTCATCGCCCGCTGGCTGACCATCCGTAACAATTATGACCAGAATTGGCTTCTTGATAGGACCTTGGCGGAGCTGCTTCAAAACAATCCCATCAATGACCTTGCGACGTAGTTCTCGACCAAGAGGTGTAAGGCCTTGGAACTTCACAGTCCTCAGGATGTCGTTAATTTGGGCCTCGTCTCTAACACCATCGCCAATAGAAACTCCTGGAGCGCGTTCCGGAAGAACACTGTTCATAAATCTGATAGAAATGCCGTCCTCATCAAAGAGACAGCCCGCTTGGGCAACACTGCGTGTTGTTAGTATTATTGTTTTTCGTACAAAAGTACGACGAAGGAGAGAGTTAACGCCGCTAGAGGCTTAAGGGGTCCTTGGCGGGTGGCTGTACTTGCCGTTTGAGAACCAACTTCATGTCATCAATGCGCTCGCCGTTCTCTTCAAACTGCATTGAGCCACTGTCGTCGATGAAAAGCACAATATCGTAGAGTCCCAATCGTACGAGATCACGTCCGACCTCTTGAGGGATTCTCCATTGGTTGCATATATCAGCGACTTTAAAAGAAGCTTTTCTAGCAATGTCGTCAATTATGGGAGAGTTTGGAGGAATGATTCTTTCCAGGCCTTTCTCCTGAATTGCACGTTGAAGAGCTACTTTGTAACCATTTACATCCTGACCTGAAGGTGCGGACTGCTGGAAACTCTGCTGACCGTAAGCACCTGGGGCCCCGCTTTGAGGAGGACCACCGTATTGTTGCTGTGGAGGCGCGCCATATTGTTGCTGTTTTTGGTTAGCGAGTGGTGTCATATTCTCTTCCACAACTATTTGCAGATATGCGCACAAACACGAACCTGGGGTGGTTGTTGGTAGCTCTGCTGGCCGTAGGGAGCAGAAGCCCCGCCTTGAGGAGGTCCGCCGTACTGCTGCTGTGGGGGAGCTCCGTACTGCTGCTGACCCTAATTACAGATGATATGTTAGCAAGGATACAGCATGTATGCAGATGATTTTTCAAAGCACGAACGTAGCCGTAGGAAGGTGTTGCGTGATATTGAGGTTGTTGGGAGTAGGGCTGCTGGTAGTTCTGTTGGCCATAGGGAGCTTGCGACTGTCCAGGAGCCGGCGGTGGTGGTCGCGAATATGCCGAACTATTGTACTGGGGTTGCCCAAAGTTGGGCTGGGTTGGCTGGCTTCGGAATGGAGTCTGTTGCTGTTGCGCTGAACCGTAAGCCGATTGCCCAGGGTAGGCCGACGAGCCGGGATATGGGGGTTGCTGCTGTCCGGGATAGTAGGGCGGTTGTCCAGCCATGATTTTGAAGAAAGTATAACAGCGTGCGACAAGATGGAGTGGGGAGAATCCGCTTGATAGCGCAAGTAGGATGTGGATACGAGAAGGGATATCGATGTATGAAGATGATGAAAGAAATCGGGGAAGGCTGCTGTGTCTCATACCGAAGGAGGGGCAGCGCCCGAAGAGGGACCACCGGGATAGCTTTGGTAAGACTGCTGGCCCGGCTACATTGAATGAAGCGTTAGGCAAATCCGCAACCGATAACGGACCTACACAACAGAATGCGGACGGAAGCAACGTACGTAACCTTGACCTTGAGCTTGTTGTGGAGGAGGAGCACCGCCTCCAGGCACCGCATTCTGCGCAGCTGCGAGCTTCGAAGCGAGCTGAAAGTGTCAGTAAAGCTTTTGGGTTGACTATCCAAACCCACTCACACCCATGCTGTTATCGGTAGAATTGAAAAGACAAGAGACTGTAGGTCTGAAGGACGAGGCAAAGAGAGGTAAGAGCAGGTGGAATATGCGCAAGCCAAGAAGATTGTTTGTACAAAGGTAACTTACGCCGAGAATGCTTGGCAGACGTGTGCCGCGTGAGGCTGTGCAACTGGAAGTTGTCATTCATTGCCCTCAACTAATTCCGACTGACTATTAAGTTACAGCTATAACGACAATCAATCAACACCCATATGATTGGGTTGATACGTGGAACGCTTTATGGATGTTGACGACCGTACTCGAACAGTGCAACGGCAGCCGCAGTCTGTACATTAAGGCTTCTGGTCCTGCCCACCTGGTTTATTTCAACACAAATATCCATGTCTGCCAGCAGCCTAGGGTCAATGCCATATTTCTCACTTCCCAGTACTAGCACCACACGCTTTGGGAAGCGCCAGCCATCGTGCCCTAGAATGACACTATTATTTGTTTGTTCGATTCCAATCACCGTGTACCCCTCTAGCTTCCTCCGAGTCAGGTAGTTCGGTATGTTCTCAATCTCTAACCCTTCAATCGCTAGCCAGTTCTCCGATGATACTGCGACGGAGGTGAAGTCCTTGGTTGTGACAATGTCCAACTCCCGGACCTGCAATGATTTGATGCCGAATATCTCACCCACCCGGCTGAGACCGCCAATATTATAGGCGTTGTCGATGAGTGAAGCAACGACAATGACATCCCTTTTGCGAGAACTGCTTTGTTCATCCTGAAGGATCATATCTTGCGCGGCCGATCCTTTGGTTTGCAGTGGCGCGCTACAGCCCTCTGCGTCAAACTTATTTTCTCTTCTCCCACGCTTATCCACAGTAGGGCCCTGCCATGGGTTTCTGTCTGCTTTGTGGTCACCGAGCGGCAAGGACGTTCCCTCAGCGGACACAAGTCTCGTAATTTCCTCTTCGTCTTGAGCGTACAGAGCGAGGAAATCCTGCTTCGAAAGCTTCTCTGACTCAGACGGTTCGATACGCAGATATCCCCCTTGGCAAAGCATTGTCATATGATGGTCCTCAATCACGTCAAAATGATCTCGCAAACGCCCTGGTGGTGGCATCTTAAAGGTATCAAGATTTCTGATATGTGCATCAAGGCGTTCAAATGCCGCATTTTTGGTGAGATCCAACCACCTACGCTCACGTGCAATCTGAAACAATGCAGGAAAAGTCCACTGCGCTTCGTGCCGTATCACGATCTTAGAACTCGCTGAGAGTGGTATAAGCTGCCTAAACAGTTCCGTTGTGAAATCTTCCCCGCTATCGGGTAGACGAGCAAGCATCAGTGCTATCTTCATCATGGAAGCAGTAAGCTTCGGCACGCGTCCATCCTGTGCTTGCAATGTCCTGAGAATGTATTCCCGTCGATCTGCCGAATACGCCAGCATGCGAACAATCGCCCATTCCATCAAATATCGCATACGCGGCATAGGCTCCTCTGCAAGAACTAGGAAGAACGTGTCCAAGTAGGAAGCAATTTCTCGATAGGAAAGAAACGGTCTGAAACGTTCCGACAATATGATAATTACTTGTAGTTGAGCGGTCGTTTTCCAATGAGAGAACATTGGCGGTGGAATCTTTTGATGGATCCAGGCATCCAAGAGTCCGTCCACAATGCTGCGACCTATGTCAAGATATCTTGGCATCGGCATTTGATTAAGCATATCGAAGATACAGGCATATCCATAACCCCCTCTCTGACCATAGTAGTACTCGTAAGGTCTGTGAGGGAGGTCGGATGCAATTTTGCAAGTCATTGCAGCCTCGAGTTGGAATTCGACTTTTAGTGATGGAGGATTTTTGGCAAACTCAATGACGAATTCCGCGAGGGGTAAAGCCACAGCCTCTGGAAGTAATAAAACTACCCGCCGAAGCGCATGTGCTAGCGGAGTAAAGGCATACATCCTGAACTGGCACAGAGATTGAAGCTTTTGCAGAATCTGGGAGATTATTGTGGTAAGCGGTGTTCCAGCTCGGCAGAGGCCTACACATTTAGGATGTAGAATCAGTTCTGGCAGACTCATGATTATTCTTCTTGGATGATCCTGTACTTCCGTTTCCTCCCACAAGGCTCCGAAAATGGCAGTCCAGTCAATGTCGGATATGTCTTCGGCAGTGCTGTTGCCGAGTGAGTATACCAAGTAGTTACACGCCGCTTGAAGACCTTGGCCTTGAAGGCAGCAGGATTGCGAGTTCTGGAGTGATGCTTGGAATGTCTCTCGCGTCATAGTTTTGCTAAATCTTGTTTCTAAAATGAGAGCTGAACCCTCAGATGCCGCGTTACCTCTCCCACGGGTTTGCTGGTTAGTTTTGCTAACGTTGAGATCTGTCAAAGTTCCTGAAGACAAACATGTTTTCGTATTTGATGAATTATCCTGGTGAATAAGTTGACGATAAGAGTGAAAGAGGGCACGAAGCGCACTGTCAATGTGGTTTCGTTAGCTTTCGTTGTCAATACCAAAAAAGGAATTAGAAAACACGTATTCCATCATTTTAAAGGGCTAGGCTTACACATGATCTGAGCCGGTATCTTTGCCATGAATAACAAGTTTAGCGCATAAAATTGTAATATAGTCTTTCACAACCACCTGTACACCTCCAGCCGAACTTATTTTCGCGATGGACGCAATCGACTCGGCGTCTAGAATATTGCTCCCAGGTGGATATTGGCAAACAAGACCTTCCAAAATGTATGCTCTAGCAAAGGAGAAGGCTCGCTCACCGCGCTCGGCTAGGAAGGCTAAGCATGACTTAACAAGAATAGCCTTTTGCGACAACGACGGCTCAGCTGTTAGCAGTTCGCGCAGAACTCTAGCTATGTCTTCGCCATGGGTGCAAGTACAGATTCCACGATCCATTGTACTCACGCTGGCGTTAAAGAGAGGTCCAGAAGCAGCCCATGGAAGGAAGGAGGTCTGTAAGAAATCCGCAGCCATTACAGTATGCCCACGAAGAATACCAGTACCATTTCGTATAATCCATTCGCCGATCAGCTTCCGAATAGAGTCTTGGACCGTTAAACCTATGCTCGCTTTGAGAAGTGTTATCAGCCATGCCCTGTGTAGTTTTGAATCATTCTGTGCGAATGAATCCATGTCGTGTATACAGGCTTCAACTTGATTAAGATATCTTCCCAATACAATTGTTTGGTACAGTATTGCGAATTTGTGGTATTCTCCCTCTATCTCTTTCCTTGACTTAACGTGGAAGTGCATATACTGACAGTCGAAGTCCTCAGAACACATACTGAGCGAGAGATTCAGTACGGAAAGACTGAGCCGTCGCTGCTCGGTAGTTCCACAGGCCAGTGGCTCCATAATGCACTGCCAATAAGCTGCACACATGAGTATCTCAGGAGTAGGAAATGCAGTCGTACGTTTAACCAAGAGGCGGAGCCACAATGAGAGAGCTCGAGCGCGGTGAACAGCTGAATCGCTTGACAAGGCGGAGTTAATCCATTCCCAAATATCATCGGATCGGATTACATCCTCGTGCATACGCGCTGCACTACTGGCTGTCGGCATCGTTTGGGGAGTACCACCGTCAGCGACAGAGATGAGAGCCAGCAATGCATTGGCAGACGCCTGTGATAAATCATCGTTGGCGGCACCTACCAGGACGAGCAGTGGTCGAAAAAGTGTGAACGAGAGATTCTTAAGACGCTGATCAGAGTGTAGGACTAATCTACGTAAAAGCGAAATGGAACTGTGAGCATTCAGCTCAATGAAGTCACTTGTGATATCCTCACTATGGCTAGCAGTCTCAAAAGACGTTCGAAAGCCTAAATCAGCAGTGTGAGCAACCGCCAACCCTTGGGGCGCCAACTCAGTGATTAATTTCAAAAGACTGTCACGTATTGCAGTGATTAAAATCGAAAGGATTGGAGTGTGTTGCAAACAAATGTCAGCAATCGCAATATATTCCTCATTGGATGGAGATTGTGATGTATTGACGGCCATAAAGATGAACGTTCGTAGTGCCTGGAATAGTTCAGTGCCTGCGGCACCATGGGTATTCTCTCGCAGCAAAGTGGCAGCAAGACGTGCCAGTGTGAAACCTTCTGCATTGACTTGGCATTGATGCAGTTTCTGGGCCGTCGAGTGGAAGAAAACAGTGCGCCCGACGTCTCCAGCGGTTGCTAGGACCAAGCGTGCCAATACAGTCTCTGAAGAGATAGATACGCTCAACATTCTTATTAAGCCCACCACACCGAGTAGGAGACCACAATGTCAGTCTGTCAGCCAGCCATGAGATGCTGAAGAAAGCTTGAAGTCGAAAGGGATGACGATTCAATATCGAATTTCGAGTGTTCTTGTCGCAATCGATTGTTGCTGTGGCGGATATGTTCCGAGCAATTTTCATAACATGGCGAGTCAATAGTACCAACCATGTGGGGGGAGGAAAATAGTTCCGGACAATGTGAAGCGAGGCAAGGCATGGCGTGGCATGGCATGGCATGGATACAGCACCGGCACTTGTCTTCAACACCGCTTCCTTCTTTCTCTGCGTACTTGCTGTCGCCTGTTGGCAGATATGGCACCACATCTTAGCCATCTCCTGCGTCGAAGCCTCTCTGTCGAACCCGAGGCGCGTCCTGTACCGCATACCACTGCTTCTGTAGGTCATGCCATCTCCGCACCACATTGTGGCAGCAGAGCTTATTTTTCCAACAGGCACCTTCACTAAGGTCACGCATATCTGTCTATGTACCAATGACTTCGCGCGAAACTCCGACCGGCGGTAATGTCAAGGTCGTTGTCAGAGTCCGCGGCTTTTTACCTCGCGGTAAGTGCACAAAGCACTGCTATCGGTTCACATGGCTAATTCCTCCGACAGAGGTAACCCGCGGAGCAGAGTGTATTGTCGAGATGGATCCCCACACAGAAGAGACCAAACTATTAGTCCCGAACGCTGCCGATCCATCAAACGCCCGTGCTCACACGCGTAAGATTTACGAAGAAAAATCATTCACATTCGACAAGTCCTTCTGGTCGCATGATAAGATGGACAAGCATTACGCTCATCAGGAAGATGTCTATAACTCGCTCGGCGAGGAATTTTTAGACCACAACTTCGAAGGATACCACACTTGCATCTTCGCATATGGCCAGACAGGATCGGGGAAGAGTTATACGATGATGGGAACTCCAGAGCAGCCCGGACTGATACCTCGGACATGCCAAGATCTTTTTGAGCGCATAGAGTCCAGTCCGGCATCTAGCATTAGCTATAGCGTCCATGTTTCGTACTTTGAAGTGTACAACGAACATGTTCGTGACCTTTTGGCCGCTCGCTCTGATGTTCAACACTATCTCAAAATACGCGAATCACCAACGGATGGACCCTACATCAAGGATCTCTCGGATCATACAGTGCGTAATTACGGCGACATCATCCGCTTGATGAATATTGGAGATGCAAGCCGCACTGTCGCTTCCACCAAGATGAATGACACCTCTTCGAGATCACACGCAGTATTCACGATTATGCTCAAACAAATCCATGCGGATATGGCTACCGACGAGACCACTGAACGGACGGCACGCATCCGTCTTGTGGACCTAGCAGGGTCCGAACGTGCAAAAACCACAGAAGCTACGGGGCAACGTCTTCGTGAAGGTTCGAACATTAACAAGTCCTTAACAACTCTTGGACGTGTAATCGCAGCACTTGCCAGCGACTCTCAAGCTGCCGGCCGATCGATTATCCCTCGGAAACGCACGAAAGAAATCGTGCCATATCGGGACTCTATTCTGACCTGGTTGCTCAAGGATAGTCTTGGTGGTAATTCAAAAACAGCCATGATTGCGTGCATTGCCCCCTCTGATTACGACGAAACTCTCAGCACCTTGCGTTACGCCGACCAGGCCAAGCAAATCTGTACTCGTGCTATCGTCAACCAAGACCACATTTCCACTGCCGAACGCGACGCCCAGATTATCCTGATGCAAGAAACCATCCGTAATCTTCGGCTCAGCGTAGGTCAGCAGGCCGCTGCCAAGCTTGAGAACGACTTGCAAAGTCAGCAACTAGAAGAGTATCAGAAGCAAGTCGAAAAGATGCAGCGTTTGATGGAGGAGACCCGCCAAGTTAGCGAGTGCAAGATCCGGGCATTGATGACTGAAAACGAAGCACTGCGGCTTCATCTGAAATTGGCAGTTGAGAGTCTTAAAAATCCTGTTAAAGTACCATCACCGCCTAGGCAGGTATCTCGTACTTTGATGACCGAGCAGCCCTCCGCGGTGGTTAGTCCTGCAGGTACTTTGGCAAGCGCTACGCCGTTGACGCCCAGCCAGCAAGAAGAGGTATTCATCCAAGAGGAATGGGATGATGGCTCAGAAACAGATGTGGATGTCGTCGAAGAAGAGACTATGGCGGTCCAGTCTGAGATGCGAGACTTATTAAAAGACTTAACCATGTTTAAGCGGAAACTTGGGGACGACCATTCGAGGTTTCTCAGACCGGTTATGAACGGGGGCATTTAATGATTGCAGCGGCGTATGTGGAAGACGATAACGATCCAGTTACGACACAAGAATGATTGATGAACTTCTCAAACTCTGGATGAAACCCACTGGAGGCGAAAATGCTTTGCAATTCGTGGTTTAGAGAGCAAACTTAATGACAAGGGCAAGTGACACTTAGTTTTGCATCAGGTTGAATATGTATACTTATATCGCAAAGAACAATACTCAACACTCATCGTCCTTTTTTCAGCACGCCGATGAAGCGCTCAACCTCATTCAGCTCTTTTCCTAATGCTTTGCCCCTTAATCCCTCCAAATAATTAATATCTTTGATCTTAGATGCTTCCTCTGCCGCTTTGGCCACCATTCCACACTTGACATACATATCGGCGCGCTCAAGAGGCGCCAATGACGTACATTTGGCCACGAAAGTGGCCGCCAATTTGGGATTTCCTGCCCCCAGCACCTCATTATAAAATGCTTCCCAGCCTATTGGGCTGCGTTTATTGCGAGCGCCAATTTCTTCGATTTCGCACCAGTCACGTTTAGCGATCAGGCCTCGCAGCCGGATCCACCAGAATGTGCGTTCGGGGACTTTGAAATCTGTTTGTACTTTGGCGGCGCGCTTGGTCGAGCCAAGCCGAGTAAGATGGAATAGTGTCTTGTTGAGTGATTGTCCACTGAAGTAGCGGAGACCGTCTGCTACGCCAGCGGCTTCTGCAAGGTTAGAATCCGCGTCGAGCGCATCATGCAGCCGTAACAGACGCTGTGCCTCCTCAATGCTACGTGCCTGGAATGTCGACTCTTTTGTGTCTTGCAACAACTTGGATGCAGAGCGGAGCTTGTCCAGCTTCGTTGTCGTCTCCGCTTGCGTAAACGCTTCGGCAATGAGTAGATTAGATCCATCGATACGTCGGTCGTCCTGATAATACAAATCCTTGAGAAGGTTGCGGTCTTGTACTACGGCAGTCGATTCCAATAGTGCGCTCGCGATTGGACGAGAGTTTATTGTGCGAAAGAAAGAAGCAAGAGGAAGCTTGCCTTTCAAGTGAAGAAGGACGTAGAGTACAAGATCCGTGTCACCGCTCTCGATAGCTTTGTCCAAGGCGATAACATCCTCCTCCATGGAGAGTAGAAGGGGTACTTGCTTCCCCGCACGGCGTTCATAGTTCAGCAACGAAGTGGCAAGCCCTTGCCGACCTTCATTATAAGCTGCTTTGGCGATCTCCTCGAACGAAACCCTGGGTTTCCCGTTAAGTTTGTCGACAATGACTCGGCACAAGGCTTCGTCATCGCTAATCGGTGCTCGAACTTTTTGACACGCCCAGTGGACGTAAATACGATCAGTTGGAAGATTGAGATATTCTGAAAGACGAAGAGCAAGAAGATATTCCCGTCGATTCACGAGACGTTTGACCAATCTTTCCGGACCGAGGCGGAAGTACTGATCATAAGAAAGGGGCAGACCAATTTCATAGAAACGAACTGCATTCAAAACACGTATGGTTTCGCACATGGTAACAAAGGCATCACTGTCGTACAAATCCAGGATTGTCTTGCCTAATGATGATGCTTTCAACAGTTGTTTCTGCCAGAAAATACTGAATTCATGTCCTGCTGCCGCAATACAGGAATCGACAGCATCAATCACGCTGGGTTTGATGAGTTGAAGATCGTCATCGGCCTTTGGTGATTTCTTTTCGAGTTGATCAACTGCGTCGAGCAGTATGGACGCTGGCGACGTGGAGCCAAGTATGAAGATGTCTTCCGTGACATCTGACTTTCATTTAGCTAAGTGCTGGTTATAAGCAGGGCATAACAAACCTGGCACCTTCTGCAAGAACTCGCACACTGCGTTTGTAATCAACCTTACACCATCAACATCAGGAATTACATGGACCCAGTCATCATAGTAATACCTGCCGCGTATTAGTAATTGAGCCTTTTCCTCTAAAGAAATCAAGCTTACTTGGATGCAGCACCATTCGGTCCGACCATGTGCACTTCATCCTCCCAAGCTAGGACAACGGAGTCGTTCCCACACCACTGCATATCCTTTGGGATGGTCTTGGCTTTGGTATCATACTCACTCAGCTTATCCTGGAAATCACTACTTATGACCCAGACCTTCCCATCGTCGGTGTATAGAGCGATGAGTTTCCCATTGGACGAGACGCAGAGATGTCTAAACGGTCCATTCTGAAGCATACGGTCCTCCGAATCGGAAGCATCAACAACGTTTATAGTTTGTCCGATTGCCAACAGAACTTCGACAGTTCTTGACAAGGTATAGGCGGGAGGAATAACAGCCCATGAGAACACAGTATCAGACGGCGGTGTAGCAAGCAGTCGTGGGCGTGGCTCGTCGTAAGAGTTTACTGATACTAATTGGTTGTTTCCGAGAAGTGCAGTGAATCCTGACAGCCAGAAGCGGCATTCCACGACACCATGCTCTTCCGACCCCTAATTGCTTCTTAGAAGGTGTCAGGTAGTCTTAAGAAGTTCCGAACGTACGTGACCTAGTGTGAACGTTGTAAAATCATTCGACAGGCCGGAGTAGCATTGTACAGTGCCATCCTGCGACACTACAAGAAGGCGTTCATCTTCTGACCACCCCAAGCCTTTGATATTTCCATTATCGCACTATGAGCATTGAGCGTGTGAATGCAGCGCTTCAGCCAGGGCTTGACTCACGCACGTTGATTCGCGTTATTAGCCTACCCGCGTTGCTGTAAATATCGATGGAAGTCTTGGACTCCTGAGCGGTTCGGTAGGCAAAGACTTTGCTAGGATCGCGTACAAGCGCTGGCTCCTTCGTCAGTCCCTCGTTTGAGAAGCTCGAAGTGAGCAGGTGCTTACCAAGAGCACCACTGTAGGGAGCACCGCTTATCAGGTAGTTCTCAAGTTCCAGAGCCTCGTCAAAGATGGAAGTGTAGAGCGGGACTTTGCGATAATACTGATCGCCAACTCTTTCCCAGGTCGCAGTCGGCTTCGACATGACAGGTAGGCATTATCTGAACATTGCAAGTGACGTCGACGTGGTCGTTTGTAGGTGTCTGTTAGGGGGCTAGATTACATACACAATTCAATGCCAAGATCAGTGTCTAGAACTTACTGTAACTTAAATTATTGCAACTACTTGCTATGTCGCTTGAACCGGAAACCAAATGCTTCGTAACACTTTCACGTTGGATTAAATAAAGCATGTCAAACACGGACAGGATACGGATGCAATGGAACGCAAAATTCAACACATTGTGGCAGATCTCAGCGACTTAGAACTGGCCTCTCTTGTGTGCTTGATCGCAAATGAGCACTGTATAATACGTGCCGCTGCCGAGGACCTGGACTACGTGCAGAATGAGCTAGAATTGCTTATGGAAAACACATTTGGTCTGCGCCATGCCATAGTGACTTGCTCGCCCGATACAAAGCTCGAGGATTTCCGAACTCAGGCTGTCCGCGAAAGTTTTCATGGGGTATGTTCATTGCTACAAAACATTGAGCATTTGGATGAGCCTCGTTGTCTACCTGGCCATGTTTCAAAGCAATGGAGGCAGACTCGCTGGTGATGTTGCGTCGAACAAAGATATCTAATTGTTCTTAGAATGTGTATGGGTCGAATAACACAAATGACGATGGGAATTGTCGTGCTCTGCCTCCGAAGACATTTGGCCCCAGCCAAGTTGCCAATGTGATAATTGCCAGAAACATCGATCAAGCAAGCCGAATTGTGCAAGTGCAAGCTTTGGAAGTACGTAGAATAGAGTCGTTAGACGTGCAGTGTGTTCGAAGAGCTGAACTCGGAAATGGCAGCTCATACGCTCGCGCCTCCTAGTATGCCGAGATGGCACGCATTTAGCATCAAAGGACTTCATGCTCATTGCTTTGATTGCTGCAAATGTGCCTGGACCTCCTTATCTTAGTCCGCATCTTGTTCGTTACATCTCCCCTTTTAAGATAATATATATGCGATGAACTTATCCTGGAATAGAACGACTACTTCTTTATCTCTCATTATCATGACTCTTCCGAAGGCCTGCCTCATAGTGAGATGCATGTGCAAAGTAAACGATTGTACCAGGAAGGAACTATGTCGCTCTCATCGCAACCGTCTAATGAATATCATGACCGGACTGCCTTGAGTTCCACTCACAATACTCCACTTTCACCGCCAATAACACCAGCGGTACGTCTTGCCTTTCTTTCTCGACAGTTTCGCTTGGGAACACCACTGACCTCTTCAGCTTCTGGAATACCTCCGCACCCTACCAAGTATGGTCTCTACCTCAGCCGAGATCCGTCGCTACATGCATAATCTTGTCACGTTTCTACGTCTCCACCGAGCTGTTGCAGGAGGTGTTTCGGCTGTCGCCACTAGGCATCTGACATTACTATGTCGGTGAGTGTTTCATGTAGATCCTGTTTCTGCTTCGGCCAACTCCGGGCTCACTAACTTATGTCTTAGCATTCTCGCTCCACTCCATGCAGTCTCGTACGTGACGCCATCATTGATTGCTCTAGCTTTTCGAAAAGTCTACCCTCACAGAGTCGAGATTGCCCATCCAGAAATGGAGCGAAGTATTAAATGGGGTAGCGATTTGGAAGCCGTGCGCGAGGCGCTTAGAGGGATAACGCCTGAAGTTGTAATCGAAGACGTCCTGAGTGAGGTAGAAGTACCTCTATGAAGAGTTTCAATGATAGTTCATTGGCTCTGACAAAGAGCAGTCATGATTACTAAGTAAATAGTATTGACCGGCGGTCCATAGCATAACATCACATAACTTCGCAAATTCCATTGTGAACTCATGCACTTCGGCAAGTAATAAGTTGCGCCCGCATGGATATGCATCTCCACTAAGAATGAAATTTGGCTCCGAAAAGATAGTTTAGTTTTCGCAAATTCTCAGTCATAGACAAACGGGCCAGCATCATTAAGAGGTGTCATGGGCCCTGACGCTTCCATCTCTCCTTGTGACAAGCCACCCGAAGATCTCCGGCCGGTGCTGAAGCCAGCCGGCATGGGAATGTTCATGGCACGTGTAGACGTTGTCGGGCTCACACCGGATATTGTCCTGTGAATCCCAGAGTTGGAAGTGGAAGTAGCGATGCCGGCCATAGGCGCCGATGTGATAATTAATGTATCGTCTACTGCTGTATCGTGAAGTGACAATTTGCCCACTGCCCTTGAGACTGTATCGCCTGCAGCATTCGGGATTCGCTTGGTCGTTGCGACTTCCTTCTTCTTCTCATCGTCTCCCGAAGCATCCCACTCGTCGAGGTCAATGTCTACATCGGCGTTCAGATCTGTCACAGCTCTGCAGTTCGGACAAATGAATTGAGGATATGAGAGACCGTTCAATATAGTTCGGATGCATTTATAGTGCCAAGTATGCGAACAAGGGGCAACAAACAAAGCTTGGATTGGCTAAACGAATGGTTAGTGAGCAACAAGAGAAAATAAGGCGAAGTCAACTTGCAGCTATAGGACTCAAACAGATCGTACATTCCGTGCTGTTTTTGATCCCGGAATCGCCGCTCCTGGCCATCTCCCTTAGACGTCTGATAGCTGATTTACTAAGGAGTGTGAGAATTGACAATACGGATGATCATAAGGACTTACTTGAATGTATTGAGCTCCTTCTGCCAACCTCTGTTCAGAGCGACTCTGATTTTGACGCAACGGAAAATCATCTCCTCGCCGCCCTTAAAATCGATTCCAAGCTGAACAATATCTCCATCATTGACGGGATATGGCTTGGATTCTATGTTCGGCTGGCTGAGACGTATGTGGTTTAAGAAGGTTCCAGAAGAACTTTTCACGTCCTTGATATACCACTGCGCATTTGAGTAGAAGAATTCACAATGTCTGCGACTAACGACCTTTGACTTGAACCCTACAGGCGCATCCGATGGACCCGCAGGAGTGTTTTCGGTCGGAGTATCCTTTTCCGAGTACCGACCTACCCGAATAATAGAGCTGTCCCCCGGTAGCGTGCGTGTAATGGCACTGAATGCGAGTGAAGGGCGAGTTACTCTAGGATCCTGGTGCGGAATCAATTGTATTGATGGAAGGGAAGAATGCGGCGGAGGTGGTGGGTTACTTGTGATGAATTGGGAAGATGTTTCTATTGTGCGTCCGGACTGTGGTTGTGTCATTGTATCTGTACTACCGGCTGCAGTGGGGTTCGTCGATGACCTGC
>Ga0160429_1001172_pt1 | contig 15294 bp, 11 predicted proteins | sample SolpanmetagenomR_FD_108199 | JGI IMG/M metagenome (GOLD analysis project Ga0160429, IMG submission 108199) | Solar panel surface microbial communities from Lawrence Berkeley National Laboratory, California, USA - R | ecosystem: Engineered > Built environment > Solar panel > Unclassified ...
CTGCATCAGTGCGGCCTGCCGAAGAAGATGGCGCTGGAGCTGTTCAAGCCGTTCATCTATGCGCGCCTCGACGCCAAGGGCTTTTCCGCCACGGTGAAGCAGGCGAAAAAGCTCGTTGAAAAAGAAAAGCCGGAGGTCTGGGACATCCTCGATGAGGTGATCCGCGAGCACCCGGTGATGCTGAACCGCGCGCCGACGCTCCACCGGCTGGGCATCCAGGCCTTCGAGCCGAAGCTGATCGAGGGCAAGGCGATCCAGCTGCACCCGCTGGTCTGCGCCGCGTTCAACGCCGACTTCGACGGCGACCAGATGGCCGTGCACGTCCCGCTGTCGCTCGAGGCGCAGCTGGAAGCGCGCGTCCTGATGATGTCGACGAACAACATCCTGCATCCGGCCAACGGTCAGCCGATCATCGTGCCCAGCCAGGACATCGTGCTCGGCCTCTACTACCTGTCGATCGTGGCCGAGGGCATGCCGGGCGAGTTCAAGGCAGACAACGCCAAGAACCCGATGCAGGGCGTCTACGGCGACATGGGCGAGCTGGAGCACGCCCTGGCCGCCAAGGCCGTGTCGCTGCACACCAAGATCAAGTGGCGCTGGACGGGCATCGGTCCGGACAATCAGCCCCTGATCAAGACCTACGAGACCACGCCGGGGCGGGTGATCCTGTCCGGCGCCCTGCCGAAGCACGCCAAGGTGCCCTTCGAAGTCGTCAACAAGCTGATGACCAAGAAGGAGATCTCGGCGATGATCGACACCGTCTACCGCCACTGCGGTCAGAAGGAGTCGGTGATCTTCTGTGATCGGATCATGGCGCTCGGCTTCAACCACGCGTTCAAGGCCGGCATCTCGTTCGGCAAGGACGACATGGTCGTGCCGGAGAACAAGTGGTCGATCGTCGACACGACCCGCGCGCTCGTGAAGGACTACGAGCAGCAGTACAACGACGGCCTGATCACCCAGGGCGAGAAGTACAACAAGGTGGTCGATGCCTGGGCCAAGTGCTCGGACAAGCTGGCCGCCGAGATGATGGGCCGCATCTCCGCGGTCCAGAAGGACGAGCACGGCGCCGACAAGCAGATCAACTCGATCTACATGATGAGCCACTCCGGCGCCCGCGGCTCGCCCGCCCAGATGAAGCAGCTCGCGGCGATGCGCGGCCTCATGGCCAAGCCGTCGGGCGAGATCATCGAAACCCCGATCATCTCGAACTTCAAGGAAGGCCTGGACGTTTTGGAGTACTTCAACTCCACGCACGGTGCCCGTAAGGGCCTCGCCGACACCGCCCTGAAGACCGCCAACTCCGGCTACCTGACCCGCCGCCTCGTCGACGTGGCCCAGGACGCCGTGATCCGCGAGGTCGATTGCGGCACGACCAACGGCATCAAGATGCGCGCCATCGTGGATGCCGGCCAGGTCGTGGCGACGCTGGCCACCCGCATCCTGGGCCGCGCCACGGCCGAGGATCTCGTGGCCGCGGACGGCACGGTGATCGTCAAGACCGGCGAGACCATCGAGGAGCGTCACCTGCCGGCGATCAACGCCGCCGGCATCCAGGAGGTGAAGATTCGCTCGGTGCTGGTCTGCGCCACCAAGAGCGGCGTCTGCGCCACCTGCTACGGGCGCGACCTCGCCCGCGGCACGCCCGTCAACATGGGCGAGGCCGTCGGCGTCATCGCGGCGCAGTCGATCGGCGAGCCGGGCACGCAGCTGACGATGCGCACCTTCCACATCGGTGGTGCGGCCCAGATCGCCGACTCGTCGTTCATCGAGTCGAGCTTCGAGGGCACGATCAAGATCCGCAACCGGGCGATCGCCAAGAACTCCGATGGCGATCTGATCGCCACCGGCCGCAACGTGGCGGTGGTCGTCGTCGGGTCGGACGGGGTCGAGCGGGCGGTCCACCGCCTGCAGTACGGCGCCAAGCTCCGGGTCGACGAGGGTGACAAGATCAAGCGCGGGCAGCGGATCGCCGAGTGGGATCCCTACACCCGTCCGATCCTCACCGAGGTCGACGGCATCGTGGCCTACGAGGATCTGGTCGACGGCCAGTCCATGACCGAGACCACCGACGAGTCGACCGGCATCGCCAAGCGCGTCGTCGTCGACTGGCGCGGCTCGGCCCGGACCTCGGACCTGAAGCCCGCGATGGTCGTGGTCGATCGGGACGGCAAGGCGCTCAAGCTGCCCCGCGGCTCGGACGCCCGCTACTTCCTGCCGGTCGACGCCATCATCGGCTTCGATCCGGGTGCGAAGGTCAACGCCGGCGACATCCTGGCCCGCGTCTCGACCGACTCGGCCAAGACTCGCGACATCACCGGCGGTCTGCCGCGGGTGGCGGAGCTGTTCGAGGCCCGGCGCCCGAAGGACGCGGCGATCATCGCCGAGAAGTCGGGCACCATCGCGTTCGGCCGCGACTACAAGAACAAGCGTCGGCTCACGCTGACGCCGCATGACGGCTCGGAGGCGGTCGAGTACCTGATCCCGAAGGGCAAGCACATCCACCTGCAGGACGGGGACGTGGTCGAACTCGGCGATTACATCGTCGACGGAAACCCGGCTCCGCACGACATCCTGGCGATCAAGGGCGTGGAGGAACTCGCGGCCTACCTCGTCAACGAGATCCAGGAGGTCTACCGGCTCCAGGGCGTGTCGATCAACGACAAGCACATCGAGGTGATCGTCCGCCAGATGCTGCAGAAGGTCGAGGTGACCGACGGCGGCGACTCGGACATCCTCGCGGGTGACCAGATCGACCGGACGGAGCTGACCGACTTCAACGAGAAGCTTCTGTCCGAGGGCAAGAAGCCGATCCAGGGCGTCCCGGTCCTGCTCGGCATCACCAAGGCGTCGCTGCAGACGAAGTCGTTCATCTCGGCGGCCTCGTTCCAGGAGACCACCCGCGTCCTCACGGAGGCGGCGGTCAACGGCAAGGTCGACACCCTGGAAGGCCTCAAGGAGAACGTCATCGTGGGCTCGCTGATCCCGGCCGGCACCGGCTCGATGGTGGCGGATATCCGTTCCATCGCCCGCCGTCGTGACGCGATGATCCTGCAGCAGAAGCAGTCCGAGAGCGGCGCGATGCCGGTCGAGGAGCTTCCGCCCGCCGCGGCCGAGTGAGGCAGGCGGCAGGACCGAAGGAGAGAGGGCGGCCTTCGGGCCGCCCTTTTTCGTTCCCGGGGTACCTCGGCCACACGTCGCCCTCGGACCCGCCGGCATTCCCCCGCGGCCCGGGCGGGGGCGGTCGCTGGCACCACGATCCCGCAGGATCTCGGCGCCTCCGCGATTCCGGATTCGGGCGCCGCTCCGCAGCGTCGGAACACCCCCTGACGAGGATGGAGGCTGTCCGCCGCCCGGCGCGGGACGGCGCCCACGCCGCCGGCTTAACCGGCCCTCAACCATGTCGGGCGATAAATCCCGCACGGCCGCACAAAGACCCTGGAAACGGGGAGGCTGGGGTCGGTTCGGGTGCGTGAGTACGGGTCTGGCGTTGTGGGAACGAGACGAGGACGACGGGAATCGAGCCTGCGATGGCTCTCGGCGGCCATGACGCCCTGGATGGTCGGGCTCGGCCTCCTAGTGTCGTTCACCGCGGATGCCGGGACGGAGAACGCCATCGGGTCGAGTCGCCGCGGCGTGATCGATGCCAACACGGTGCCGGCGCTGCCGCCCGGCACCCTCCTGATCGGTGCCGGCCTGCGCCGTCTCGGCGACGAGCCGCCCCAGGCGGAGTTCAAGACCGGCGCGCACGTGTTCCCCGTGGTCCAGCGGGCCGGCAAGGGCAACCCGACGCGGCCCCCGGCCGCGAGCTTCGCCCGCCGGGCCGCCGCCCTGCGCGAGTCCGGGGCCGCCCTTCTGTTCGGCGACGTGACCGGCAGCGTCAGCGGCGTGCTGACCCAGGGCTCGGCGGTCTGGGATCCGGATTCGGAGCCGGAGGCCGCCTTCGTGCCCGTCCCCGATCTCGGCCTGACCACCGGCGCCGGCAGCGCCGCCTCCACGGGTGCGGGAACGGCCGATCTCACCGAGGACGGCGACCCCGCGCGCTTCGACGGCTCGACGCCGCCGGTGCCCCGGGCGGTCGCCCTGTCGTCCACCACCCCGGCACCCGCGGACGCGATCCCCGTGGAAGTCGCCGCGGCCAGCCTCGCGCTGCCCGATTTCGCGATCCGCACCGAGCGCCCGGACAGCGTCCAGCCGGTGCCGGAGGACGCGCGGCGGCGCTACGCCGACCTGATCGACCCGGAATCCCTCGACAAGGAGCAGCGCTGCCTGTCGGAGGCCGTCTATTTCGAGGCGCGCAGCGAGCCGGAGGCCGGTCAGGCCGCCGTCGCCCAGGTGGTGCTCAACCGCGTCAAGAGCGGCCTCTATCCGAGCAGCGTCTGCGGCGTCGTCTACCAGAACCGGCACCACTACATGGGCTGCCAGTTCTCCTTCGCCTGCGAGGGCAAGTCGCTGCGCATCACCGATGCCGGCGCCTGGGAATCGGCGACCCGCATCGCCCGCTCGGTGATCGAGGGCCGGACCTACCTCGCCGAGGTCGGCGCCGCGACCCACTACCACGCCGACTACGTGCGGCCGGGCTGGTCACGCCGCCTGCGCAAGATGGACGTGATCGGCCGGCACATCTTCTACCAGCTGCGCGCCGGCCAGACCTGAGACGATGCAGACCGCGCCGGACTTCATAAGAGAGACTATCGTTAATCAGAACAATGCTACCTAGGTAGGCGACGACTAAGCAGTCGAAATCAAGGGTTAATTTTACCTTCGTTCCCGATAATGCTTGCGAGTCGGGCAACGACTCTGGCCTCTGGTACGTCGAGACGAGCGCCGCCATCGCGACGCTTCTCGCTGTATCGCGTACCAGAGGACTTCCATGACCGCGCCGGTCGCTCGCACCGCCCTTCTCGCCGCCGCCCTGGGCGGCCTGATGCTCGCCGCACCCGCCCAGGCCGGCGGCTGCTACGGAACCGAATGCTACCGCCACGTGGTCACGCCGCCGGTCTACGACACCGTGCAGGAGAACGTGCTGGTGCGTCCGCCGCGCACGGTCTACCGGACCACCCCGCCGGTCTACGACACCGTGTCCGAGCGCGTGATGGTCTCGCCCGGTGGCCGGTTCTGGCAGACGAGCCGGGGCCCCGGCGGTGAGCTGATCGGCTGCTGGGTCACCACGCCGCCGCGCTTCGCCGTCCGCACCCGGACCGTACTGGTGCGTCCGGCGCAGTCGATCCCCGAGACCATCCCGCCGGAATACGCGAGCGTCAGCCGCCGAGTCCTGGTGGCGCCGGCCCGTGCCGGCTGGGTGCCGGCCGGCGGCTACGGCGGCTACGGCTATCGTCCGGCCGCCTATGGCGGACCGCTGGTCGGTTCGATCCCGGACGCGATGGGCATCACCGGAGCCAGCGCGTCGGATATCGGCGTCGGTCTCGGCTTCTCCTACGGCAGCCGTTACGAAGGGTACTGATCCCGGCCCGGCCGCCTTGATTCCGGGCGTCCCGGCGACACCTCACCGCCCAACGCAGGAGGTGTCGATGGGGACGTTCAAGGCCTGGGTGGTCGAGAAGAGCGAGGCCGGCCAGAATCTGGCCTTCCGGGACTTCGACGACGCCGACCTCATGGACGGCGACGTCACCGTGCGGGTCACGCACTCCACCCTGAACTACAAGGACGGTCTCGCGCTCACCGGCACGTCACCCGTGGTCCGTCGCTTCCCGATGATCCCCGGCATCGACTTCTCCGGCGTGGTCGAGACGTCGGACCATTCCGAGTACAAGCCGGGTGATTCGGTGGTGCTCACCGGCTGGGGCGTCGGCGAGACGCATCTCGGCGCCTACGCGCAGCGTGCCCGGGTCAAGGGCGACTGGCTGGTGCCGCTGCCCCAGGGGCTTACCCCCGAGCAGGCCATGGCGGTCGGCACCGCCGGCTACACCGCGATGCTGTGCTGCATGGCGCTCGACGCGCACGGGGTCACGCCCGGCCACGGACCGGTGATCGTCACCGGCGCCTCGGGCGGCGTCGGCTCGGTGGCGGTGGCGCTGCTGGCGCGGGCGGGCTGGCACGTGATCGCCTCCACGGGCCGGGATGGCGAAGCGGATTACCTCAAGGGGCTCGGCGCCGCCGAGATTCTCGACCGGGCCGAATTGGCGAAGCCCGGCAAGCCGCTCGGCAAGGAGCGCTGGGCGGCCGGCATCGATGCGGTCGGCTCGACCACGCTCGCCAATGTGCTGGCCATGACCAAGGCCGACGGCGCCGTCGCGGCCTGTGGGCTGGCGCAGGGCATGGACCTGCCGACCTCGGTGGCCCCGTTCATTTTGCGCGGCGTCTCGCTGCTCGGCATCAACAGCGTCACGACTCCGCAGAAGAAGCGCCGCGAGGCCTGGGCGCGGCTCGCTCGCGACCTCGACCTCGGCAAGCTCGCCGCCATGACGAGTCGCGTCCGCCTGGAGGAAGTCGGCCGGCTCGGTGCGGAGATCCTGGCCGGCAAGGTCCGGGGCCGGACCGTGGTGGAGGTGGGTTAAATCCCGCCTGCATGGAACCGCTGCCGTTCCAGCCTTGTTTTTTGCTTCATGAGCGTTGCATTCGTCAAAGAGCCCGAGGGCGGGGAAGCTTTCGAGAACCTGCCCGACCGGCCGATCTCGCCCCATACCAACTTCGTCACGCCGGAAGGCCTCGCGCAGATCGAGGCCGAGGTCGCGCGCTTGGAGAAGGAGGTCGCGTCCCTGGATCCCGCCGACAAGGCCGAGGATTCCCGGATCGGGCGCGACCTCCGCTACTGGGCCGCGCGGAAGAACACCGCGCAACTCGTGGAGGCCAAGGGGGGCGACACGGTTCAGTTCGGCTCGACCGTCACGGTGCTGCGGGAAGACGAGTCCGGCAAGGAGACGCGCCAGACCTTCCACATCGTCGGCGAGGACGAGGCTGACCCGCACAAGGGTTCGATCTCCTACGTGGCGCCCCTGGCCCGCGCGCTCACCGGAAAGACGGTGGGCGACGTGGTCGAGGTCAACGGCCACGAGGTCGAGTTGGTCGAGATCCGCTGAGCCCGTTCAGCCGCCCGCGAAGCGCGGCCGCAACGGCAGGATCGCCTCCGCGACATGCTCCATGAAGACCCGGACCCGCGCCGCGTGGCGCAGATCCGGATGCGTCAGCACCCAGAGGTCGGCGCCGAGTTCCGGGTGCGGACCCGACAGGCGGCGCAGCGCCGGATCGGCATCGGCGGTGAAGCAGGGCAGGGGGCCGACGCCCAGGCCTGCCAGGATCGCGGCGTCGAGCCCGGTGACGGTGTTGATCCGCAGCCTGATCCGGTCGGCCGGCGCCCGCGCCGCCACGAACGGCGTGAACGAGCCTCCCGCCACGCTCGGGCCCGGGCTGACCCAGTCCTCCACCGCCAAGTCGCCGTAGTCGCGCGTGGCCAGGCCGTAGACGGCCCAGGCCACCGCGGCGAGCCGGCGCCCGACCAAGGTCTCGCTCGGGTCGCGGGTCACCCGGATCGCCACGTCGGCGTCCCGCCGCGACAGGTTGAGGGCGTCCTCGGACAGGATCAGGGCGATCCGGATGTCCGGATAGCGCGCACCGAACGACGCCAGCATCGGCATGAGCAGGTTCGACGCGAAGCCGGCCGGCGCGGTCACGCGCAACTCGCCCGACGGCGTGTCGCCGCGGCCCGCCGCCACCCGCTCGAACCGGGTGATGTCGTCCTCGATCCGGGTCGCCGCCTCGATCATCGCCCGCCCGCAGGCGGTCGGCACGTAGCCGGTGCGCAGGCGGTCGAACAGCCGCGTTCCGAGCGTGGCCTCGAGCGCCGAGAGCCTGCGGAAGGCCGTGGAATGGTTGATCCCGAGCCGTGCGGCGGCGGCCGTCAACCCCGCACAATCCGACACCGCCTTAACGAAACGGAACTCGTCCCAATCCAGCGGCACGACGGTATCCTTGCTCTGGTGCAAACCCAGTTTTGCACCAGAGGGCATTTTTGCAAGCAGCGAAACGCGTCATGGAGGAGCACCGCGCCGCCGGTGATCCGGCCGGCGCATCGTCACGCACGCGGGAGAATCACCCCATGGCCAAGGTTCTGGTCCTGTACTACTCGAGCTACGGGCACGTAGAGCAGATGGCCTACGCCGTCGCCGAGGGCGCCCGGGAGGCCGGCGCCGAGGCCGTAGTGAAGCGCGTGCCGGAACTGGTGCCGGAGGAAGCGGCCCGGCAGAATCACTTCAAGCTCGATCAGGCGGCGCCGATCGCCACCGTGGCCGAACTCCCCGATTACGACGCGATCATCTTCGGGACGCCCACCCGGTACGGCAACATGGCCTCGCAGATGAAGCAGTTCATCGACCAGACCGGCGGGCTCTGGATGAAGGGTGCGCTGGTCGGCAAGGTCGGATCGGTCTTCACCTCCACCGCCTCGCAGCACGGCGGCCAGGAGACGACCCTGACGAGCTTCCACACGGTGCTGTTCCACCACGGGATGGTGGTGGTTGGGCTGCCCTACAGTTTCCAGGGGCAGGCCGGGGTCGAGGCGGTCAAGGGCAACACGCCCTACGGTGCCAGCACCATCGCGGACGGCGACGGCTCGCGCCAGCCCAGCGCCGTGGAGCTGGAGGGCGCCCGCTTCCAGGGCCGCCACGTCGCTGGGATCGCCGCCAAGCTCGCCTGACGGGAAACCCCTCCCTCAGCAGAGCCCAAGAAAAAAGGCTCGGATTGCTCCGAGCCTGAAGGGGAAAAGGCCAATGGGGGCTGAGAAGGCCTTCGTGATCAATAAACGGACGGCAGACAGGTCCGTTCCGCGGATGGCGAAAAAAATCTTCGCCGTCAGCGCGGGGCGGCGGCCCGGGCGAGGCGGTCGCGGATCGCTTCGCCCAGGCCCTCGGACGGGATCGGCGCCACCGCGATGGTGGCGGCTCCCGAAGCATCGAGGTCGCGCAAGGCTCCGAACAGCCGGGCCGCCGCCTCGGCCAGATCGGCCGCCGGGCTGAGATTCCGGACCGCGCAGGCCTGCTCGTGGCCCGAGGGGCGCCCCTCTCCGAACAGCAGCACCGCCTCGTCGGCCGTCACGCTCCGGGCGTCGAGGCGCACCCGCGCCCGGGGCGCGTAGTGCGAAGCGAGCATCCCGGGGGCGGCAGGCCGTCCGGGATCCGCGTCGTCGGGGGCGGCCGGGTCGAGACCGAGGACGTCGCGCAGGGCGGCACGGGTGACCCCCCCCGGCCGCAACAGGCGCGGAACACCACCGAGACAGGCCACCACGGTCGATTCGACGCCCACCGGCGTGTCACCGCCGTCGAGCACCGCGGCGATCCGGCCCGCGAGGTCGTCGAGTACGTGCGCGGCCCGGGTCGGGCTGACCCGACCCGACCGGTTCGCCGAGGGCGCCGCCACCGGACGGCCGACATCGGCCAGCAGCGCCTGGGCAACCGGATGCGCCGGCACCCGCAGGGCGACGCTCGGCAACCCGGCGCGGGCGAGATCGCAGATTGCCGTGCCGGGGCGAGCCGGGACCACCAGCGTGAGGGGACCCGGCCAGAAGGCCTCGGCGAGTCGGCGCGCCTGCGCGTCGAAGACGCCCTCGGCCAGGGCCGCCCGCACCGCGGCAAGATGGGAGATCAGCGGGTTGAAGCGCGGCCGTTCCTTGGCGGCGAAGATCCGCGCCACCGCGGCCGCGTCCGTGGCATCCGCGCCGAGCCCGTAGACGGTCTCGGTGGGAAAGGCGACGAGGCCGCCCGCCCGCAGGAGCGCGGCCGCCTCCGCAAGGCCGGACGCGTCGGGGGCGAGCCACCGGGTCGCGGCCGGGACCGTTGACCCGGGATCATTCATGCGGGAAGCCGTCTCCGGGGTGGTGGCGGCGCGAAACCCGCGCGCCTATCCTCGGTCCGCCCTAGCGCCGGTGCGCGGGCGCGGTCAAACCCGCCGCGGGTCGAACGAGCGGGCGGGCCGCAAGACGGGAGGATCCTATGAGTTACCGCGCCCCAGTCCCGGAGATGCTGTTCACCCTCCGGCACGTGGCCGGGCTCGAGGCGGTCGATCCCGACGACGCCGAGGCGATTCTCGGCGAGGCCGCAAGGATCGCCGCCGGCGTGATCGCGCCGCTCAACCGGATCGGCGACCGCCACGGCACGCCCTTCGCGGACGGGCGCGTGACCACGCCGCCCGGCTGGCGGGAGGCCTACCGCACCTTCACGGAGGGCGGCTGGAACGGGCTCTCGGCCGAGGCCGAGCATGGCGGCCAGGGCCTGCCGAAGCTGATCGAGGCCGCCTGCACCGAGATGTGGAACGGCGCCAACCTCGCCTTCGGCCTCTGCCCGCTGCTGACGCAGGGCGGCATCGAGGCGCTGGCGGCCCACGGTTCCGACGCGCTGAGGGAACGCTACCTCGGGAAGCTGGTCTCGGGCGAATGGCCCGCCACCATGAACCTGACCGAACCGCAGGCGGGCTCCGACCTCGCGCTGCTGCGGACCCGCGCCGAGCCCGCGGGAGACGGCACCTACCGGATCACCGGCAGCAAGATCTACATCACGTACGGCGAGCACGACTTGGCGGACAACATCGTCCACCTCGTCCTGGCCCGGCTTCCGGACGCGCCCGCCGGCACGCGGGGCATCTCCCTGTTCCTGGTGCCGAAGGTGCTGCCGGACGGGACCGCCAACGACCTGCGCTGCTCCGGCATCGAGCACAAGCTCGGCATCCACGCCTCGCCGACCTGCTCCATGGCCTTCGGCGACAACGGCGGCGCCACCGGCTGGCTGATCGGCCAGGAGCACAAGGGCCTGGCCTGCATGTTCACGATGATGAACGCGGCGCGGCTCGGTGTCGGCCTCCAGGGCGTCGGGGTCGCCGAGGCGGCGACCCAGCGGGCGCTCGCCTACGCGCAGGAGCGCCGCCAGGGCAAGGCCCTGGGGGGCGCTGAGGCGGCGAGCCCGATCGCCGCGCATCCCGACGTGCAGCGGATGCTGCTCACCATGAAGGCCTACACGGCCGCGTCCCGCGCCATCTGCTACCTCACCGCGGCCGCCCTCGACGCGTCGAAGGGCGCTGAAGGACGGCCGGCCCTGGACCGCGCCTCGCTGCTGACGCCGGTGGCGAAGGCCTTCTCCACCGATCTCGCCAACGAGGTGACCTCGCTGGGCGTCCAGGTCCATGGCGGCATGGGCTTCGTGGAGGAGACCGGCGCCGCGCAGCTCATGCGCGACGCCCGCATCCTCGGCATCTACGAGGGCACCAACGGGATCCAGGCCATCGACCTCACCGCCCGCAAGCTGCCGCTGAACGGTGGTGCCACGGTCCGGTCCCAGATCGCCTGGATGCGCCGGACCGCCGAGGGGCTGCTCAAGGCCGGGGAGCCCGCCTTCGGCCATATGGCGGCCCGGCTTCGGGACGGGATCGGCAGCCTCGACCGGGCGACGAGCCACCAGCTCGCGGCGCTCGCCTCGAACCGGCCCGAGGCGGCGCTGGCCGGGGCAGCGCCGTACCTCCGGCTGTTCGGCCTGACGCTCGGCGGTGCGTGCCTCGCGCGGAGTGCGCTCGCCGCGAGCGCCGCCCTGAAGGCCGGCGGGACCGACCCGGCCCATGCCGGTCGCATCGCGCTGGCGCGGTTCTACGCCGAGAACCTGCTCACCGCGGCCGAAGGCCTGGAACAGACCGTGGTGGCGGGCGGCGCCTTCACGGACGACGCCGCCCTGGCGCTGGCGGTTTGAGGAGGGCGACCATGGCCGATACCGTCGCGATCGACGATCTCCAGGGCGGCGTCCGCCTGATCACCCTGAACCGCCCGGAGAAGAAGAACGCGCTCACCGGCGCGATGTACGACGCCATGCGCGAGGCCCTGGTCGAGGCCGATGGCTCGGGCGCGGTCGGCGCCGTGGTCTTCGCCGGTCAGCCCGGCATGTTCAGCGCCGGCAACGACCTCGCCGACTTCATGGGGCATGCGGGCGACGGCTTCAGCGCCTCCCCGGCCCTGTCGTTCATCCGCCAACTCGCCCGCACCCGCACCCCGATGGTGGCGGCGGTCGACGGGATCGCGGTGGGCATCGGCGCGACGCTCTGCCTGCACTGCGACCTCGTCTACGCGAGTCCGGCGGCGCGGCTGCGCATGCCCTTCGTGGAACTCGGCCTCGTGCCGGAGGCGGCATCGAGCTACCTGCTGCCCCTGCGGGTCGGCCGGCTCAAGGCGACCGAGCTGCTGCTTCTGTCGCGGCCGCTCGAGGCCGACGAGGCGCAGGTGCTCGGCCTCGTCAACGCGGTGCTGCCGGCCGACATGCTGGTGGAGCAGGCGATAGCCCAGGCCACGCGCCTCGCCGCCCTGCCGCGCGGGGCGCTGGCGGCCTCGCGGGCGCTGATCCGCGGAGATCAGGCGCAGGTCGAGGCGGCCCTTGAGGCGGAGGCCAAGGCCTTCGACGTGCAGCTGCGCTCGCCCGAGTCCCAGGAGCGGCTTGCCGCCTTCCTGTCGCGGTCGAAGCCCGCCGCCTCGGCGTGAGCGCGCCCGACCTGTCGCAGAAGATCTGCCTCGTGGCGGGCGCCTCGCGGGGTGTCGGCCGCGGGATCGCCCGAGCGCTCGGGGAGGCGGGCGCCACGGTGATCGTCACCGCCCGATCCAGCGAGACCGGGGCCCGCACCGAATTGCGGCCCGAATCGATCGAGGACACGGCCCGCATGGTCGATGCGGCGGGCGGGCGCGGCCACCATTATCTCTGCGACCACCGCTCCGAGCGCGCCACCGACACGCTGGTGCATTGGGTGCTGCGCCGCTTCGGCCGGATCGACGTGGCGGCCTGCAGCGTCTGGAGCGGCAACGAGGGCTACGACGGCGAGCGCTACCCGGACGGGGCCGGCTGGGGGACGCCGTTCTGGCGCCGCTCGGCCGCGCCGTATCTGGGGTTCCTCGAAGCGGGTCCTTTGCCAGCTCTCTTGCTGGCCCGCGCGGTCGCTCCCGCCATGGTGGCGGCACGCGCCGGCCTGATCGCGCTGGTCTCGTTCGGGACCGAGGACTACCTCGGCGACGTGTTCTACGACTCCGCCAAGGCCGCCACCAACCGACTGGCCCTGTCCTTCGCCCGGGATCTGGCGCCCTACGGCGTCACGGCCCTCGGCCTCTCGCCGGGTTTCGTCGCCACCGAGCGGGCGCGGGATCTGGGCCAGGACGGGCTCGCCACCGAAAGCCCCCTCTATGCCGGCCGGGCGCTCGCCGCGCTGGCCGCCGACCCGAACGTCGCCACGCGGGCCGGGTCGGTCCTGCATGCCGGCGACCTCGCGCGGATCTACGGCTTCACGGACAGCGACGGCACGCAACCGGAGCGGTTCCGCGTCGCGCCGTGACGTCAGGGCGCGCGCCGGTTTGACCTCACCGTGCGCCGATCCGGCGCGGGGCCGGCCGCACAGCCCGGTCGAATCCCACAGCCGGGGCGCAGCGTGCTGCGGGAGCGAAAAACGGCCTCAATTCGCCCGCAAGTCAGACAGCGATCTTTGCACGGCCCGATGGCGCGGATTCGGGCCGCCTGCGTGAACGAGGGAAGCTGGCATGTCGGATGCGAATACGGCCCCGCGCGTGCTGATGGTGTTCCCGAAGTTCTACGAAAACTCCATGTGGAACTTCAAGGAGGCCATGGAGCTGCAGGGCGCCCGCGCCCCCGCGCCGCCGCTCGGGCTGATCACGCTGGCCGCGATGCTGCCGCCGGCCTGGCAGGTGACGCTGGTCAACCGCAACTGCGAGGACCTGACCGACGCCGAGATCCAGGCCGCCGATCTCGTGATGACCGGCGGCATGCTGCCCCAGGAGCCGGACTGCCTCGTCGTGATCGACAGGTGCGTCGCGCTCGGCACGCCGGTCTGCGTCGGCGGTCCCGCACCCACCTCGACGCCTGAGGTCTACGACAGGGCCGACTTCCTCGTGCTGGGCGAGGCCGAGGGCATCCTCGACACGTTCGTGGCCGCCTGGGAAGCGGGTGAGCGACGCGGCCGCTTCACGGCCGAGAAGTTCAAGGCCGACGTCACCAAGAGCCCGATCCCGCGCTTCGACCTGCTGACCTTCAGCCACTACCTCTACATCGGCGTCCAGTTCTCGCGCGGCTGCCCGTTCACCTGCGAGTTCTGCGATATCATCGAGCTCTACGGCCGCGCCCCGCGGACCAAGACCACGCCGCAGATGCTGGCCGAACTCGACCGGCTCCACGGCCTCGGCTACCGCGGCCATGTCGACTTCGTCGACGACAACCTGATCGGCAACAAGAAGGCGATCAAGCTGTTCCTGCCGCACCTGATCCAGTGGCAGGAGGCGCACGGCTACCCGTTCAAGTTCTCCACCGAGGCCTCGCTGAACCTCGCGGACGACGAAGAGCTGCTCGGGATGATGCGGGACGCGAACTTCTTCGCCCTGTTCACCGGGATCGAGACGCCCGACGAGGCGACGCTGATCCAGACCCAGAAGAAGCAGAACACCAAGCGGTCGATCGCCGACAGCGTGCACAAGCTCTACGAGCACGGCATGTTCGTCACCGCCGGCTTCATCGTCGGCTTCGACACCGAGAAGGACAGCATCGCCCAGGCGATGTCGCTCTGCATCAGCCAGACCGGCATCCCGATCGCCATGGTCGGCCTGCTCTACGCGCTGCCCAACACGCAGCTCTCGCGCCGCCTGCGCAAGGAGGGCCGCCTCTACGAGAACTACGCGGCGACCACCGCCGATCAGGGCGATCAATGCACGCAGGGGATCAACTTCGTGACCCTGCGCCCGCAGCGTGACGTGTTGGCCGACTACCGCGACGTCCTGCAGGAGATCTACGACCCGGCGAACTTCTTCGACCGGGTGCGGGTGGTCGCAAGCCGCGTGAAGCGGCCGAAATTCGCCGCCCAGAAGCTGAACTGGCGCCACGTCGTCCACGATCTCTATTCGCTGCTGCGCGTCTGCTGGCGGATGACCGTGCGGCGGCCGGAACTCGCCAAGCATTTCTGGAGCGTGTTCCTGGAGACCGCCCGCCGCAACCCGGCGGCCCTGGAGGCCGTGGTCACCAACATGGTGATCTACCTCCACGTCTACCCGTTCTCGCGCTACGTCATCCGCGAGATCAACGGCCGGATCACCGAACTGGACGCCGGCCGCTGGGTGCAGCCGCCGATCCTGCTCCCCGAGGTGGAGAGCGGCGGCAAGGCGGCACCGGTCGGTAAGGTGGCAGCCCGGGCCGAGGTGAAGCACCTCGCCGCCGTCGCCTGAAACCAGCGCGCATCGGACGGGTCGACAGGCCGCCGCGGGAGCGCATCCCCGGCGGCCTTGCCGTCTCTGGCCGGTTTCGGTGAGGGTCCGGGTCCGCCGCC
>Ga0160429_1001173_pt1 | contig 15288 bp, 25 predicted proteins | sample SolpanmetagenomR_FD_108199 | JGI IMG/M metagenome (GOLD analysis project Ga0160429, IMG submission 108199) | Solar panel surface microbial communities from Lawrence Berkeley National Laboratory, California, USA - R | ecosystem: Engineered > Built environment > Solar panel > Unclassified ...
CTAATTAGTTAGAATGACCTAGGGACTTAATGATTTTTCATTGGGCAGCGCGTACCCATGGAAAAGCAAGCCTAACTTCTGAAGATCCTGTCAATGCACTGGGCTGACGCACCGATGCACTTGGTGGCGGAGCTAACCTTGGGAGTACAGTAGAACCTCGCTATAACGATGTGGTGTTTTCAGGCACTTTTTGATCGTTATAACGCGATATCGTTGTATCGAGTAAGATTTTGGTAAGGACTGTAGAATCGGTGCATCAATAACTCATCGTTATAGCGAGTTTTGTGGCTTTTTGTGGCTTTCTTGGCATCATTATAAGGAGTTTCTACTGTATCCACTCTCCCACCCAACCCAAAATGAACTTCAACTTTCGCGGTACCTCTTCGATGATAAGGTCAAAGTCCACGAGCCATGGCTTCCTCGTCAACCGCTGGCGCGCCTCCTGGCGCTCCGGCTGCTCCCCCGTCATCTCCATCAACGGTCAAACGGGCATGCGACAGGTTGGTCTCCCACTAGAAGTAAAGTAGTGACCGAATGAACAACCGTGCTAATGTCCCAGCAGCTGCCACCGTCGTAAAGTCAAATGCATCGGCGAGGGCGTGAGATCCTGCAAAAACTGCGTCTCAGCCGGTCTGACGTGCACTTACAACGCAATCCCTCAGAAGAAAGGTCCCAAAGGTAGCAGAGCAAAAGTTCTCTGCGAACTGAGAGAGACGCAGAGACAGTTACAGCTTGCATCCAACTCTCCCTTTAACCATGGCATACCAGGCCGCTCCATCTCCCCTACGGCGTCTCGCACTCCTGGTCTCCTCACGCTGGAGATCGTGGATTGCTGTATCGATTGCTATTTCAACAACATCTACCAAATGCAACCAATCCTGCACCGTGGCAAGATCCAACAGGTCATCCTTGCTATGCATCACTCTGCAGAGGCTTACTGCAAGCTATGCGCGCTATGTGCCTACATGATGATACAGCCCAACATGACTGTTCCCCGTCGCCTTCTCCCTCAGCTTACGGGAGGGCCCATGCCAGTAGTCCATTTCGGCCATGTGCTTCTCGACGAGACGTTGCGTGTGCGCAAGAGCTACGATTATATCGAGCATCCTACGATTAGTACAGTCTACACAGCCTTCTTCATTTTTAGTTCATACTTTTGCCTTAACAAAGAGAACGCAGCATGGACTTATCTGCGCCAAGCAATGACAATTGCCCATATAATAGGTTTGCACGATGAAGACCACTACAAAACTGGCGACATGATTGAAGCGACACGCAAGAGGTGCATGTTCTGGGTCCTTTCCATTACAGAAAGGTGAACGGTCCTTACTGTCTAGGACTTGTGCGGTGGTCTGACAGTTGATAGGGCATATGCGTTCAAACGTCACTGACCTCTTTCATTGTACGCCACTATCAACCTTCCACGCATAGACGACGATACTACGGATTCGATCCCCTTACAAGGTTTTATACACTTAATCAACCTTTACAAGTCGTTTGATGAAACGTTCTTCGGATTGTGGAATCGCACACGTAATGGCGCCGTGCCTTCTTGGCTCTCCCAGCTACAGAAACAGCTGTCGGACGCGCTACCAACCTACCTTGAGAGTACTGAGATCCAAGCGGTCGATATACGCATGTCTCAATGTTGGCTGAAAAACATGGTCTGGCAGTTAGCGATTAACCACGGCTTCATCTCGTTAATGTCCTCAGACACGACTCCGACCTTTCGATACCCAATCGATGTCTCAAAAGAGCTGATTGAATTGTCTAACGAGTTTTCTCGGTATGCGATGGAGGTTCACGGCATCGGACTGGTGAGTAACAAAGACTCATGAGCCAATTACGTCGCAATATGTGCTCACATGACAAAACAAAACAGATTGAGAAACTGTTCGACGTCGCATGCACGCTCACAGATGTCATGGCCTATGTTCCCATGGAAGAATCTACATCCGAAACCGGTCCCCGGGATTACCTGCAACGTTTCGTTGACCTGATTTCGAGCCTGCGTGGTGGGCAGTCTCGGCATCTACCACTCCTCCTGTCCAAGATCAACGAGGTCCTTCCACATCACGCCCACGGTTTCACACACGCGATGCCGCTTCCCATGTCACGTACTTCTTCAGCGCCAATTTCTCGCCTCAATCAACTCTACGAGACCACGACAGGCCCGAGCGTCTCTCACGAAGCTTCACCGTACGCGAGCCCTTCACAACCGGGTCTTCCGTTGCGGCACGGCAGCTCGGCCAGCACGCACAGCTCCATACGAAGTCACACCAATCATTATCCAGAGGTCCCACCTCCGTTAAGCGCATACTCCAGCTTTGGTGCCGCAATAGGACAGCACGATAGCGTAATCTCGTCTAACACACAGATGCAAGGTCTCTATCAGACACACGGTCCCCACGAACCTGGTCGCGGGTACAATGGTTGAGGACTCCCCAATCACGGTGTTCAGACTCGTTTTTCTATGGATTTGGCATGTCAGTTTGCCGTGAGGGGCAATGTAGAATGTGGAAGGGATCGAACGCCGGTATCAACAAGAGGATCCATTGCAGGCTTGCTCTTACACTGCTTGCCTCAACCGAGCATGTGGCATCCGAGCATCTTAGCTGCGTCGTGCTTGCTCTATCTCGCGCCAAGATTCAAGTCCGAGAGGCCAAGCATTGACGCTAGCGAGGATCAGCACGATCAACAAAAACAACAAATGAGGGCCTGAAGGAAGGTGCAAATCGGATGTTACGGCTGCTCCGGCGCGGCAGCAGTCGTTGTTCGACTGTTGGAAGATGAGTCTTGACATAGATGAGGACGTGCACAGCATGCTCCATGGCCCGACATGGGTCTCCGGAAGGGGTAGGCAGCGTCCGCCCAGACATCGACCACAACCCTTTCAGTCCGTGGGTTCACACAGCCGCATTCTGCACACACGACGGAACGCAAATGATTGTTGCGGGAAACCGGCCATGACTGTTTCGGAAAATACCGCTTCAAGCGATTGGGAAGGAAGGACTTGTACAATGGGAACAGTATCTTGGTCGCTCAATGAACGTGTCCAACGAAGGGCAGGGTTTGCTACACAATCGCGTTGCTAGACCCCGCGGAGATGAATACGTTCTCAGAGATGTAATATTAAAGTGAAACCTTTTGCTGCACTGCTCATACCGAATTTGGCGACATCGCGGCGGATCTCCTGATTAGCCGAGAGGCTCCGATGACGGCCATTCGGCCTTTCTACCCGCGCACTTCCAACCGTTGAACAAGCATCCCGGACGTCTAAATGCTAGCGTACCACGGAGGAGCTTTTTCACTGGTTCGCAACGTGCTTTCGCGATGCCGAAAGCAACTCTTCATTGTGGCTTGCAATACGGATCGCATTCGTCCTCATGCAATGGAACAAGGTGACAGGTCACATCTGCACTGATTATCTCCTTGTCACCCGCCAGCTGGTGGTGCAAATGGTTGATGATACCCCGCAAGGATCCGATCGCGTCCTCGCATGAACGATGAAATACAGCGCAACGGCATCAATGCAGTAAGGGTAAGCGAATCATGGCGCAGAAGTTGAAGAGCCTGAAGAGAGCCATTTTCCGATACAAATCACGATTCTGCTGAACTTATGTAATTAACACGACAGATTTGCTGGAGACAAATTACTTCTTTAAACTAAATGATTTGGTGGAAGAGCTCAATCTCAACATTCCTGAAGGTGCTGACCAGCATGTTCGAGGGGCCTTCATGTGTCTGCATCGCATTCCTGTAGCTGCGATGATCGAGAGTATAAAGCCTACTGAAGTACAAGCATGCGAGCTTTCCTATCGCATATTTCTAGCCATTGTTACCTAGTCAAGACTAGATCGAGATGATCGATGTTGGGAGTGATTAGAAGCGAGAGGGATGATAGACCATCTCGCAAAATATAGCGGCAGCGAAGAGGAGGCAATACAAGAGAACTACAACACGATATTCGACAAGAACATAGAAGATAACTGGTAAAGGTTAAGAGCCGTCGTATGATACACACCGTTTGGGCCGTATCCAACTTTAGAGGTTAGTGCAGAAGGGGAACTCATGAGAGCCAATAGTGTCCGTTGCAGAGAGGGAGGCTTGGACATGCGATGCTACGTCGCAAATTAACAACACTTTGGAAAAGATCAAGGTGTCGTCAGATGTAGCTAAGCGAAAACGCTCACGACGAAGGCGACAGGCGGTTGAGAATTATGTGGACATCCGGGTAAGCTCATTCAGAAAATGGTCAAGTTTGACCACCTCAACCCTACAGTTTCTCTTACGGTAGATCAGTCCACCTGCGACCTGACGGCGTTTCTGCATGGCGCTGCTCTTCTGTTCGGCGAGACTGCCGTTCGTCTGCTAGAGCCTCTCGCTCGCGCCTGAGGTCCTCTCTCTGGCCAGCCAGATCTAAGTCTAGGGCCTGAAGTCGTTGTCGAATTGTGTTGGCGTCCTCTACTTGGCGATCTCGATCGTGGCGAGCTTGAGTCCTCTGCTCTTCCAACTGCGCACGAGCTTGCTGAGCTACGTTCGTCTCATGCCTGGCATCTCGTAATGCGGTCTCCTGATCTGTTAGCTTGCGCTGTGCTTCGTTGCACGCATTGTCCACCGCATTGAGCTCGTCATTTGCTCGGTCGCGCTCTTCTCGCATACCATGAAGCTCGCGAGTGCGATCGGCAAGCTGCCTAGCTACTGTGTTGAATTGATCCCTCTCTTGGTCTCGTTCATGACGAGAATTATCTCGCTCTCACTCTACGTTTCTGGCCTGCGCTCTGTCTCGCTCGATTTCCTGTTGGCTGCGGTAGAAGTTACCGCGAAGCTCATCTAGCTCGCGACTCATCGCATTGTATAGACCCTGTAGCTGTCGAAGTTCGAGTCTCGTTTGGTGGTGCGATTGCTGTTCTTCTATAAGTTGTTGTCTCTCAGCAGCCAGGTCGGCTTCTGTAATGTGCTGTCTCCTTAGCGCTTCGCGCTCGCGCGTTTCCGCATTTATGGCGCGCAGAATAGCGTCTTGCTCTCGTTGGAGACGGTCCGCTTCCTTGGATCGCTAAGAACAAATTCTGAGAAAGTGAATAGATGATCGACACAGGCGCTTGGATCGCGAGTGGCAAGACCATAGCTGTCAAAAGAATCGTTTGTAACGTGCTTATGGACATTAGCTTGCAGTATGGGCAGGTGGTACATGGATCGAGATTACTGACGAGCGAAGACCTTCCGGATTCTGAAAATGATACTTAAGCGTGCGAGACAAAACCAATCAACGGTTGGGGTGGCGTAGTGCACCTGTCTGTTGCGGTTAGGGCTTTTCGCCAAGAGGTAGAACAGAATAGCGGCACGGCCCGCGACCAGAGATTCCCTTCCGCCCACACTATCTAATGATGCGATTCACAAGCACGGTGATAACCTGGAACAGATTCATTGTTTGGCACACTCACCGGAAACCCTGCAATCGTGCCGCTTTGTGTGGGTGCCGACCAATAATCCTTCATGCGAGGTGTATGGATGAAGAACGGAGACTTTGCTTGGTTCGCCCCATGTATCGAACTTCTCCCTGAGGTCTCGATTGCGGAAGAAGCTCGCGAAAGCGGCGCCTTAGGAGCCGCGATCTACCGACAGATCATATCGAGCGAGACGAAATATGCCGTCCTCGACGACTATACTCGGACCGTAAACGAGCAGCGACCCCGTGTCGCTCGTCTAAACGGCGATACCTGCGTGCGATCGTATCTTGACACTAAGCAGGAGCACAACGAGCCGTCATTAGGTAGCTCTCATAACAATTGGAAAGATCACTATGACAAGCGATACTTCGATATCATGAAAGATATGTGTGTAGATTTACACAGGTCAGAGCTCGAATGACCTCCAGAGGTTTTGGATTTGCTGTTCACGCCACTGCCAGCGAACCTGCCTACCGCTCGCAAAGATCCGCTCATCCTTTCCGCAGCTCACTACGGTGATATCGATCGCTATACTCGCCTCAGACGACCGAGATGGTCGATTACGAACTAGAATGCGTTGTGAGGGGGATATATCATAATACCATGTTCGCTAAATGGTGGTCCCTCCAAGCCCGTCGCTCGAAACAAAGTGAGGCACACGCAATAGGCTCGACGGTAGGAGCTCGGTTCATCATGAACAATGATCTCAGCCGCGTCAAGGCCTGGAGTGAGGACTTTGTTCCTCCAGAAATGATCTGGTACCCGACGCGCGCACATTGGAAGACGTACGAAGAGCTTGCCCGACTGAGTCCAAAGCGTGGAGGTTTAGCACGTGCAGCAGCCCACGCGTGCATTGTTTGCAACTATCAACATAGCTTTGACAAAATCGAGTTCAATCCCTCCGCCGAGGTGTTAGGTGAGGCTCGGCAAAGTCACAATCCATATTATCTCCAAAAGATCCAGCGCATGGCAGAGGAGCAGCAGCTAGACCTCGACGGAGATTTGGCGATCATGGTTGAGCGAGACGACGATCTGTCAACAGTGCGCCGTCTGTTTGAGCCTTCGACAACTTGTCTTTATAACCCAATCCACATGAGTTCCTTAGACTGGGAAATTCCAGACATCTACGGCTCCGTTGGCCCACAATCTCGCGCAACCGAGCTTAAAGTCTGCGCGCCGCGGGACGTTCAGGCTAAGGATGACAACGTTGGCATTCTCGATGATTACTAGGGGCTGTGACTGGGGCCTCAACAAGAACTCCAAGTTTCAATCAAATTGCAGGATACTGTGGACGGGTCCCTCCATCGAACTCTCAACCATTGCGTTCTTGCGTGATCGGGTAACTAGTGTGTTCCATTGCCAGCTTCGCCGCTAGTCTCTTTTGCAACGCCGCACGAAGATCATCGCGGGCCTTCTCTTGCGCGGCATGCGCATGCTCTTGCGTTTACAATGCCTCCTGGATTTCCCGCCAAAGCTTCGCTTTATCTGCCTTCAAACGATCCAACTCTGATTGAGTAACACGTACGTCGCAACGCTGGTTGCCACGATGAAGACACTCGCTGCACTTTCCGGAACGAAGATCCACTTTACACACTCTTTTATGCTTCTTGCATGTAGAGCACAATTTCGCCATAATGTCGCAGAACTCGTCGATGGAATCTGTAAGCCGATATCGTCATTGAGTACTGTCGTCGGAAGGGTCCTTGGGCATGGTGAGCGAAAAGCGATGACGAATCGCAGGTGGCCTTGAGGACCAGACTAGACTAGAAGGGGGATAGTGTTATGACCCTGCGCGGAAAGGTCGGCTGTTGCCCGAATCTTTGCCCTTGGACGCGACCGGAGTTTAGACCCGATCACGTGACGTGCTCAATTGGTGCTACGTTGTCAAGCTGTCGACTTTGGTGGTGAGATCTTTCGCTAGCTGGGTTAGCATAGGCCTGACCTACGTACTGGAGTCGTTCCGGAATATTGCCATTAACGCGTGGTAGCGAAGGTACGAAACGTCCATCTGTAGCATTGAAGCTGCTGAAGACTCTTAGATTTTGCCTCACAAGGACTTGAACTTGTTCATTCGAAGTTGAACTAATATCCCATTGCACTGGCCCAAATTCCCTAGTGTCCTGCGAGCCTTTTGTTCCGGCTACAAAAGTACGACTCTCCTAACGCTGAGTCATGTCCCAGATCCATTCCTGCTTGTTACTATCCCAGTACACGATGGTGATGACAAAGCGCAGAATCTGCACAGGATATAAGATGATTCCCGGGAAACAGTTCCGAATAAACCGGTTACCGTTGCTCATAAGCCACGCAGCAATACTCTGGGCGTACGTTGAGAAATCATGCTACCACGTGGGATGCTACCGATCGCAGACAGAATGTCTAGGCTGATGATGCCTGACGCTTTTGTCGTCTTGATTATTAGAGGTACCCTGCTGGGCATCGCGCCCCATTTGCACCGCACGATGCTCGAACCTCCACCTTTTAGCTTGGGTCATTTGGGTGCGAATAGTCTTTTGATTTACATAGGGTTACTGATCTGCCCTCTAGTCGGAGCTTACACTCTCTAGAGCGCCCTGAAGTGTGCAAGTATCTCGTCCTTCTTTTTTCCTTTGTCATATCCATATTCATCAATGAGCCATCTTCCTTCCTTATGCTTGGTTTCGTCAATTCTTTTTCTTGTCGATATATAGACTGCTGATCTCACGCTCTTCGCGATTCCAGCGCTCGAGTATGCGAACAAACCGAACATACCGGCACTAGATTTGGCAGTCAAATTCACCATGCCTTTACCTAGGCCTTTGGCAGCACCCTTCATGCCTTGCTTTTGTGCTCCTTTGTACGGTTCGCGAACGACATCTCCCAAACCATCAATAAAACCCCAAGCAAAGGTCTTGCCGGCCACTGCCGCACCGCTTGTGAAACCTGTCACTGGACCGTGATCCCGTGGGGCTTCACCATAATGTGAAGGAATATTTTTGAGGCCTTCCGTAAGCGCGAGTGGGATGTCGACAGTCATACCCTTCAAAGCTTTTGGGACAAACATTGCGATACTTTTCCCAGACGCCAGTGCCATCTTTCCGGCCATACCATTTCTAGACTTGGAAATTTCCCCATTCGAAGCATTTTCGGGCGCAGTATCATGTACAGAAGACTTCGTTTCATGCGTTAGCCAAAGTTTGGCTCTCTGTCAGGTTGATTGAATTTACCTTTGCTAACTCATACTGCCGTCGATCGCGATCATTCCTGTATTCTGTTACTGGCTTGGTGAAAATGCCAGTAACAGATGTCGTGAGGTCGTACGCGGTACTGAGTACAGCAGAAGCCCCTCCTGAAATTGGATCCCACCGGTGGATATCCGTTTAGATCGTATGGCTGCTGTATCTGTACAATTATCAGCATTTTTCAAACCCGATTGGCCAAAGCAAGAAACTCCTACGATCTCATATTTTTTATACCTTCCGAGGAGCACAATACGGCTGCGGCAAGTGAAGAGAGCTTGAGCTTCTTTTTGCCCTTGGTGCAGGAGAAAGCTGCGGGTAAGTGAGGAATCATATCGCAGCACATAGCTTCTACAGGCAAGTTGCAATGAAAATATCTAGCAGCAGCTTCGACACCGATCTCCGATTGCATCTTTTGCGCAATCGTTTCTGCTGCCTTGACTGCATTATCTGACAGACAGAACCTGATCGCTTGGGATAGACTTTCTCCAGTCAGCTTCTGCTGCGGAATAGGCATCGGGCCCGCACCAGCGGCAGTGATCATTTCCCCCAAAAAGGCTGACTGTCCGGAGATCAGCGCAAGGTTACACAAAGACGTACGGCAGCTTACTCTCCGAAAAAAAGGGACGACTGTCGTCGGCTTGCCATTCTTCAACCGCATGCGGTCGTTCCAGCACCGCCATGATGTACCACTGCAGCTACATGCTGGAAAAGCCACTCATGAGGACAATCGCCAATGAAGACCACGTTCCTATGAGATTCATTTGTCCTCCGAGATTCGACCATCCTTTTGAGACGATCGCCCGGTATCCATTGGCTTCTACGGCTTCCAAGATGGCAGCAGTAACTCTCTGCGGATCTTCAAGTACTATACTGCCAAAACCAATGTAAATCGGTGTTTCTCCACTCTCGATAAAGGTACGCAATTCTGGCGGTGGCTCGTATTTGGGAGCCTCCCGGAAGAAGAACGCACAAACGTCGATATATGAGGGCCAATCAGCGGGCTTGGGAACAAGACCTGGTGACCAGCAGTACGTGAAGGGAATCTTGCACCTTTCTGCAAGAACTGGTCCATCAAAAATAGCCACTCTTTCCAGGTCGAGCGTGTTTCGCCAGTTATTGATTACTTCACCAAGACTGCGGTTGTGGTCAGCCAGGACAGAAATCTATGGCAAAGATCATACCCTTGCCACGTCAGCCATTTCACCATCATGTATGATAGATGGTTGGCAAAGCTCAATTCGTTTTCCTTCACATTGTAGAGGTCGGCCAAAGGGTGCGGAAAGGCTGTCGTGCTACTCTATGGCATCGTGAACATCAGATGGACTGGGATTCCAAGCGCCTGCGCGCAATGGACGTGTGCAAAACTTGGTGGATTCGCGATGATGGCATGGGCTACAAATGGCATGCTTGTCTTTGGGTCCGGCTCAATACATGATTTCCAGCAGCCTTCCAACATCTCCTAACCATAAGCTGCTTCTTCTTAATCTCTCCTGCCTTAATGCTTTGGAACTTAGGGGTCAGACCAGGATTTTTCACCATGTATGCCATCAACTCAGCTGGATTGCCACCAATAGGATAGAATTCTAGGCCAGAGCCGGCATTGGTCACGAAGTTTTCGAAGACATCGTGTGTCGCTACTCTTACGCGGTGTCCATACCGCCGAAGTTCTTCACCCAAGGCGATGAAAGGTTGAACATCTCCCCGACTTCCAACGATTTATATGACAATGTTCAATTTGGGAGGCCAGGACTTATATCGGTCTGAGCTGTCGAAGACTTCTGAGTACCTTGGTGGCGCATCTTCTGGATTCGTGTTGTTGTTCGAAGGGGTCTTATACAGCACCGATAGCGCTCGTACCACACTTGAGTCGAAGTCAACCTCAACGCGCGAATCGTCTGGAACGGCATTAGTCCTTTACGGCGTCTTTGTGTGCTGTAGGAGGTTTCAGCTATGCCTTTGGGTCCCGTCTCTTCTGCAGTCATAGTGCTAGCAACCACGTCATTTGAGGGGAAGTTCGAGCGAAGGAATATTCTGGTGGTGCAAAGGTGGCGGGTGGTACTTGCATGTTCAGTATTGATGCTATAGGGACATTTCGGTAACCATTTTGAGTGTTAGATGATGTAGACCGGTTTATTAGGTGCCGTACCGCTTTTTGGGATTCGTAATGTTGCCGATCTCAACCTCCAGTTTCTCCCCAGTGGATGGGCTAAGATTGGACTCTGCATTGGTGGTGGGTATATCCTGAGACCAGGTCGGTCATTTCTTTCCTGTCGTATTGATGCTCAGTATTCCCTGCTTTCTCGTTATCTCGTCTCATTATCCAAACAACGGCATTGCATGAATCATATTTGGCGACCATATGTCTGGCGTTGCACACGTTCTCTATTTGCTCTGTCCCAGCATCTCCTACCATCGCCATTGAACCCTCCGAACTTCCACGAAACAGGAGCCTTTGACGCTCGATGCCCGTCAGCAGCGGTCATCAGCCTATGACGCCTATTACAAGCCAGTCCGCAACCGGATAAATCTGTCTGTGCTTGCTAACGCCCCGGTGCGACTGATCAGCTTTGAAAACCGCAATGCATCTCTGTATGCCACAGGTGTTGTGTTCACAGACCAGTACACTGGAGCTACTAGAAATGTCACGGCTCGCAAAGAAGTTATTTTAAGCGCCGGAACGTTTCAGTCGCCGCAGATCTTGATGTTGTCAGGCGTTGGACCAAGACAGACGCTGGAGCAATACGGCATCTCACCAGTTCTAGTCAATCAAAACATCGGTCAGCAGTGAGTTTGGATCTCTACTTCGGGTTTGGGGGCCTTCTAGCTGACAGAGACCTCGTAGTCTTCAAGACCACACGTTCTTTAGTATCATTGCCAAAGCAGCAACAGCACAACCCGCCTCGCAACTGTACAATCGAATAGACTTACTCCAGACCGCGGAAGCACAATACAATTCGAGTATGTCCGGGCCTTTAACCACTCCGGTAGGGCCAACGTACGGCTTTCAGCAAGTTCCCGAGGATATTCTTCAGAGCCTTGACTCGGAAGGTCTTCTTCAAGACAGGAAGAATCAAGCACACCTAGAGTATCTTTGGGAGAACATCTATTATCCGGCACTAATATCCGACGTCATCGATCAATACCCACCAAACCTGAATGAATCATTCTTTTGCCTTACCGCCGCACCTGTCGCACCAACATCTAGGGGAAACGTCACGATTCAAACCAATAGCATTCAAGACTGGCCTGTCATCAACCTTAACTATTTGTCCACTGAGACGGATCAAAGAATGGCGCTCTACGCGTTCCGCAACCTGCGCAAGATTCTCTCTTAGAACAAGTTGGCGGCATATACAAGAGGCCCAGACAATGGCGAGGTCGTTCCGGGCGCAGACATTGATGATGATGAGACATTGCTGGCGTACATCAAAAGCACATTGTTGCCAGTGTGGCACCCGGTTGGGACCTGCCGGATGCTACCGCAGCGGGATGGCGGCGTGGTCGACAATCGACTCAGGGTGCATGGTGTGAAAGGTCTGAGGATCGTTGACGCGAGTATCATGCCGGTCATACCAGATCGACACATTCAGGGTCCTGTACATATGATAGCGGAGAAGGCGGCCTTGATGATCCGGGAAGATCATAAGTTGCGCCACCCGATCGATTATCGGCGTCTTTTTTGGAATCGGGTGGAGGATTGATGCAATCGACGTGAAATGCAATGAAAAAATAGCAGCTAGAAGCGACTCATAAGTCTGAAGTCTTCTGTATTAGTAACTTCCGATGCGATCTGTCTGTTGGAGGTACAGACGTGAGAGTTGCCTGTCCTGTGGGATACCGTACAATGCGAGAGTCGCAGACGGTGCGTAGATTTTCAATCGCGGGTGGTGCGTGTGTAGTCTGCGTCGCGCTCATAGAAACTTGCAATTCCTTCCTTCACAATGTCTGCTTGTGCTCCTGTAAATCTTGTCAATCTCCTATGCGTGCCAGAACTCGGTCCTCGTCAGTCATAGAATTACATGGAAGATTGGCGGCTTGCAGCTAAACTTCAGCACCGTATCGCTACTTCCCAGCAGACCTGTCACCTGTGATTCTGTTGGGTGTAGGGCGCTCTATTCTACGATTGGGGAAGAATTCTCCGTCCTGTAGCGTACTCTTGCCAACGCATGTCTACGGTCATCGACGTTTGCAGTAAGGCGTAAGCTAGTAGGGCACGATCGAGGTGAGAGAGATAGTGGGGTGATGAGAAATTCAAATCTCGGCTCGCTCGCCTAGAGTTTCAATGGATAGGAAGTACACGTGCGCAGGTGACAAGCACCTTGCGATTGCCTGCTCGATGTAGAGCTTCGCTGTGCGTGTAAGCCTCTACTCAGTCGGTTCCGGAGGTTGTAGTGAGGCACAAGCCCGTAGTGCTCTAACGGAGTGATGACTTGTTAGAGTGGTGAGGTGGTGATGAGAACGTAGTAGTCTCCGCCTGACCGCCGTACGTGGTCCAATCGAGGAACGTCTCGAGGTGTTTTGAACGGTGTGAGATCGAGATCTCAGAGCTATGGGTGAGAAACGCGGTACCGTCGTCTGCGTGAAGAATGGGGCGTTACCGTGAGGTGATGCGGTGTTGTCGATCTGTTCAAGGAATGTTGATCAGCGAAACTCCGCGCCTGATGAGTAGGGAGTCTGAGCCATCTTCTTGTTACTTAGTGGTGATCTACGCTACCGTAACTCTCTCTCTTTCAGTCGCAAAGCAGGGTTATGTGACTTCTGACGCAGAACTTCTTGTTAAGAACTGCTAAAAGAATTGAGATTATAGTAATAGAATCTACCCGCAGTATCAAGTCTAGTTAATCCTAGTACTAAGCCTATAATTTTCTCTAAGCCTTGTATTTAATCAGTTCCTATTTCCCTAGATCCCCGTTAATACTAGTAGTTTTGTAAAGGTATCTTTAGAGTACTTGTTAATATTTACACTCAGGGTCATTCCACGTCTATAGAGCGGAGAAAACGAGTGATCATAGATCATGCTTGGTGTACTTGCTTGCCCGTCTTAACTGCTTTCTAAAGCGCCGCAAGGCAAACGGAATCGGCACGAAAGCGCAAGCGAGCAGTGCAAGCAACGTGCTAGCCCAACCAATACCAAGGTTCCTGTACATCGCTCCTGCGAAGAGAGGGAAGCCAGCTCCGAACAGCGATCGCATGAACTCATTCCCAGCGAGCACGGAAGCCGCGTATCTAGGGTAAATGTCCGGAAGGTAGTTGAGAATGCTGTTCTAGTGCTCGGTTCAGCGGATGAATTGACAATCCATGTCACTGAACTTAGGTAGAGCAGCAGGATGGCGATGCCGAACAGGCTTGACGCGATGACTGGCACGATCCAGTGTATGGTCGCTCGTGCTGTCCATCCAAATATGAACAGGCATATTGGAATGAAAAAGGCCCCCACCATCCGTAAGGAGTCGTTCTTCGGGATCGATTTCATTTTTCGCATTGAAACGAGGTTCAAGATAATACCTCAAGTGGAAAAAGAAGGGCGGAATCGCAATCAGAGCTCCTACCAACAAACCAAGAAAAGAAAGCGCTTCTTGCCCGGTCTTGAAACCGTAAACACCCTCGAAAACAACTGAGAACGACTCTAACCATGTATAGAGCAGCGCATAGATGAGCGAGGTGTACAAGTTCAGTGCTAGAACAATGGGTTCGACGTTGAGTACAAATGGACGGACGAGCGTCTCCCATGCGGTCACTCGCAGCGGCGTTTGGGCGTACTCGACTTCGTCATGGCATCGCAGCCGGTCATTTCCGGTAAGTTTACGGAGACGAAGCGCGCGTCGGGTGAGGATGTTGGCTGATGATGTTTCAGGTAGGAAGCAAAAGAGGAACAGGAAGGTGACTGCGGCGAGCCACATCGGGATCCATACTCTCCAGCACGGATGGGAGGGAACATTCGAGCTTGTTCAAAGTTGGTAAGATACACCTGATGCGCATTCGACTTGTCCCTTACTTACAACAAGCATGAATCCTGTAGAAGTGTTCTTGTGGAGCTTCCATTGCGCTATAGACTATCTGCTTGGGCTATGTAAGCTGGTAAGACTGTGCCAACAGCCACGCATTCCACGTGCTCACGCCGTTCACACAGGGTGCCAACCGCGAGCTTGGTTGGAGAGTTTGGGATCGCGAGGTACGTGGATATCTCTGACTTTTTGGAACACGCGAATGAAGTATGCTTACCAAGCGCGTCTGGAGCAGAAGAAGAGAATACTGCCGCGAGCAGCAACCGTGGCTACGAAAGGTCGAACTGCTACTGCTCTTCAATCCTTTAGTCCAGTGGCGTAAGCCAACCCTTGCACGTGATGTGGACATCACTAACGGATTCGAGGGTTACAGTGCATCACTCAGCAACATTCCAAGCTCTATTTCGTTTCAGGGCACAATACAATACAAGTGACGCGTACAAAAAGAATTCAAGACGGCGAATCCAGGTGTTTGTAGAGTGTTGTCGAATCGATATCAATGCATTCTGCCCTTCGAATATTGATGAATATCCAGTACGCCCTGCTGAGCTGCTTCCCTCTTCCTTTGTAACCAGTTTTGGTAGGATTTCGCTTCCTTCTTCACCCGCGGAC
>Ga0160429_1001174_pt1 | contig 15278 bp, 22 predicted proteins | sample SolpanmetagenomR_FD_108199 | JGI IMG/M metagenome (GOLD analysis project Ga0160429, IMG submission 108199) | Solar panel surface microbial communities from Lawrence Berkeley National Laboratory, California, USA - R | ecosystem: Engineered > Built environment > Solar panel > Unclassified ...
ATTAGAGCATTGGGCAAATCTAGCCAAAGAAGCATTCAAGCTTGGATACGTTACAGTTGCCGAATTTGCCTTACAACGAAGCAAGGACTATCAGCGACTAAATTTCATGTATCTTTGTACCGGGCAGACAGACAAGCTTACAAAAATGAGAAAGATAGCGGAGACGCGTGGAGATGTGATGGGCCGTCTGTTGATTGATCTTTGGACCGGTGATTACGCCGATGTGGTGACCGCAATGCTGGAAGCTGGCCAATGTAAGAAGTTCATAATACCAGTGAATTATAGTCTGTGCTGATATATTCATGTAGATGGAATGGCGTATACTACGGCATGCACGTACGGGATGACAGAAGAAGCAGAGAATATATTGCAAAAGTTAGAACGGACGCAGGAGGATGCGAAGTTCTTACCATCCGCCCAACAACTCATACGGCCTGCCACGGCAATCAATAAGGCTTTAGAAGGGGAGAACACATATCAAATAGACTGGCCGCATATACAAGCTGAAGGCGGTCTCTTCCAATCCTCTGCAGCGGCCATTCAGGAGCCAGAAGTGCTAATACCAAATTTGCAGAGTCTTGACATTGTAGAATCAGCAGAGGATCCATGGGGCGGAGATGTAGATATTGAAAACGACGACATGCAAGGCATGGGAGATCTTAACGCTGATGGAGAAGGATGGGGTGCAAACGAATTCGAGGAGGAGCTGAATGCTGAATTTGCATCAAGTTCGCCAGCAGGTATGCAAGTGCAGGAAGCACAGGCTCGAGATGAGCAAGGCTATTATGTTGCGCCAACTGCCGGCCCGAGTATGCTGGAAAAGTGGAAACAGAACTCACAAAGCGCAGCTGAGCTTGTTGCTTGTGGAGATCTGGAAGGAGCGATGCTGGTAAGATATAGGCGAATACACTTAACTAAATGTGTATACTGACTAGGTTTAGCTCTTGCATCGACAGATCGCGGTGGTCAACTTTGCTCCATTAAAACACGCGATGATATCAATGAGTCAGGTCGCACAATACTATCTTCCACTTATGCCTCCTGTGCACTCGCATAGCTTCCCGCTGTCCGCGAATCCGCTGGAGACGGAAAGTTACAAGATGTTACCCGCGGTGGTGGCTAACATAAGCAATATTAGAGTATCGAAAGAAGCTGGCCTCCAGAGTTTCTTAGCAGGCAAATTTGAGGCTTCATTAGAAGCATTCCTTCGTTGTATAGGACTCGGCCCGTTGTCAGTCACCATCGACCAATCAGAACATGAGGAGGTCCTTGCAACCATACAGCTTGCACAAGAATACATTACAGCAATTCGACTGGAATTACGCCGTCGAGAAATCGCTAATGACCAACCGCAGCTGAGCTTAGAACTCGCTTGTTATTTCGCCAACTGTAGACTGCAGGCCCAACATAAGATGCTGGCTGTACGATCTGCGATGATGAATGCTTTCAAGAGTAATTGTCTGACTACGGCCAGCGTGATGGCACGAAGATTATTAGAGATGCAAGGCGGGCCTCAGATGGAACAAGCTGTAAGGATGATCCCAAGAGGCATAGCATCGTACTAACTTGCTGACAGGCTAGGAAAATGCAAGGCATTTGCGATCAAAGGAATAATCCACAGGACAGTCTTCCGATAAAGTTCGACTCTCGCAACCATTTCGTGACTTGTGCTTCTACAATGCAGCCCATATACACTGGGCAGCCAAGCATCGAATGTGGCTATTGTCATGCTCCTTATATGCCTAGTGAACAAGGTACTCTATGTAAAGTTTGTAACTTGTCAGAAATTGGTTTGGCTTGTACTGGCCTGCGAACTATTCGAGGTCAGATGTAAATAGAAACACTTGTATACTTGGTCATAGATCTCTCATTATCAATATACATATACATATACATATACAATGCTGATATTATGAGTGTCTAATCTCCTTCCATTTCACGTGTTATTATTCATTCCATTTCATTTTGTGCTTTCCTGATTCGACAAAGACTTTGTCTCCCAAAGATGGCAATATCCAAGTCGGCACATTCTATTAACAAAAGTTTCGCCCTTCCTCCTACTTCTTCTCTCTCATTCATCTGAAGCCTCGATCTACTCGCAGCTTCGTTTTACTTTAACTACTTTCATTATCCAAACCACCAACTTTCAAAATTTCACCAATCGCAATGACAAATCCGACCTCGGAATCACCCGTCGTCGACATGAACACTCGACAGTCATCAAGACCTGAGAGAGCACCATTAGACCCAAACAGAAAAGTAGCATTGCTCACCGGTGTATCAGGACAAGATGGTTCATACCTTGCCGAGCTGCTATTGGAAAAAGGATACGAAGTACACGGAATCATCAGACGATCCAGTTCATTCAACACTGGAAGAGTCGAACATCTATACAAGGATCCACATCAACGTATGTATTGGCTCACTTTGTCATACTTGGCGAAAGGAAATACAATGGAGATTTCTGACTCGGTTACAATATAGGAACTAGATTTTTGCTTCACTACGGTGACTTGACTGATTCAACCAACTTGGTCCACATTATCAATCACGTACAACCAACTGAAATCTACAATCTTGGTGCACAATCACATGTCAAGGTGTCATTCGATATGGCAGAATACACTGGAGAAGTCGATGGTCTAGGAACACTGCGTCTGCTTGATGCCATCCGAACTTGCGGTTTGGAACATTCAACCAAGTTCTACCAGGCCTCTACATCGGAGTTATACGGAAAGGTGCAAGAAGTACCACAGAAAGAGACCACTCCATTCTACCCACGATCGCCGTACGGTGTTGCCAAGCTATATGCTTACTGGATCGTTGTCAACTACAGAGAGGCATACGGAATGTTCGCTTGCAACGGTATTCTATTCAATCATGAATCTCCCCGAAGAGGTAAGCACCAGTGTATCTTGCAAGCATCAGCTGGCTTAACGTGTACTCAGGACGTACTTTCGTCACTCGCAAGATTACCCGTGCAGTAGCCAATATTCACCTTGGCAAAGAGAAATGTCTCTATCTTGGAAACTTGGACGCTCAGCGTGATTGGGGACATGCCCGTGATTACGTCGAGGGTATGTGGCGAATGCTGCAACAAGAAACTCCTGATGACTTTGTGCTCGCTACCGGAGAGATGCACCCAGTCAGGGAATTTGTGGAGAAATCGTTCAAACATGTTGGAGTTGAAATAACGTAAATATTGACTTGGTTTGTTGATTCATACACATTCTCACATGTTCCTTCTTGATAGTTGGGAAGGTAAAGGTGAAGCTGAGGTCGGCAAGAACTCTGAGACTCAAGAAGTCATTGTACGAATTGATCCCAAATACTACCGTCCTACCGAAGTTGAGCAACTTTTGGGTGACCCTGCTAAGGCTACCAAGAAGCTGGGCTGGAAACGAGAATGTGATTTCGATGTACGTCTTGTCCTTTTCTCAATCAGGTTTTATGTATGGCATTCTACTAATCACGATCATGTAGACCTTGATCAAGGAGATGATGGACGGAGATTTGAAATCCGTACGTGAGAACGATTATCACCAATAAGTGTTCCTCATCTTTGTGCGTGAGTGGCGATTGAATCCTTTCGTCGTGGAGGAGAAGAAACCGCAGTGCAATTTTTTTCATGAGTATATAGAGGCAAAATTTGGTATATTACATTACAGTGTGTTTTGTTTGGACTGGTCTTTGTTTTTTTTTTGAGGTTGTGGGTGCTGACTGCGTTAGGGGAGTTATGTTCGTGCTTGTCTTCTTGTGATGATGATGTTGACTTTTTGCATTCTTGTTGTGGACGGGTCACCTTTTACCATCGTCCACACAGTTGTCTACACACACGAGAGTACCAACCTTCCTAACCCACCTATCACCCCACCCACACTATGTCAAGCAGTCCAATCCCCTCACCCACCCACCAACTCCTAGACTGGAACATCTCCAACCTCCTCGACCACCCCTCCACATGCGACGCTATCCACGAAGAAGAATTATTCTCACTAAACGATATTATCATACAATCTGCTTCTACATACAAACAACCGCTCTCTTCTCCTCTACCCAACACATCAACAGCCGAGACACCCACAAAACAACAAAAACAACAACAACAACAACAACCATTCACACTCCTCTCTTCACCACAAGGCAACACAGAAACAAGTAAAAGCCCACAAAAACGGAGACGAAGCGTGTTCTCGAACGGATATAATGGACCTGAACATACACAGGGCTTGGACATATCCACACCGTTCACAGAAAGTAATACCGGCGAGAGAGAAAGGAGCAAATCAGTACAAACAGGCCGACATCGCAAAGAATTAACGCAGGAAGAACTGGAAGAGAGAGCTCGACATCGGCAAGAACTTGAACAGCAAACGATAGATTATTGGGAAATGATACAAAGCACGATATTGAATCCGAATTCTCAGCAAAACAGTCAGGAACAAGCAGCTGAGCCTCTGTCACTACCATCAAATCAAGAAACACCTTGCGAACACTACACGTGCTATCACAAAGGTGGAGGAACCTGCATTCTAAATGGAATATTCCAGCATCCTCACAGAGTTGAAACTACTCATCGACGGACCATCGCACCGAAGTTTTGTCCTGAAAGAAAAAATAATTACAAGCACAAATGTGACATATGTGGAATTACATGGCCGTATGAGGATAAATGTAGACAACACAGGCTGACCCATACCAAACAAAGTAAGCTAGTTTCTCAGTAATTGTATGTCATAGTAACTCATGATATATTTGCTAGAACCTTTCATATGTGCCCGTTGCCCGCGCCAATTTGCTCGTTACGATCATGTAATTGCTCATTTTCGGACACATCAGAGGATGCAACTGAAAGCTCATACCAAAGTAGCTTCGAATGTATACTGGGACTAAACTCCCTCCGAGGGAATTGCTGGCTGGATGGTATCAGGTCAAATTCGAAATACAAATACGGAAAAAATTGTCCTCGATCTTCACTGGCTGAATGACACCGAGGACGCCGATTATGCTAATATTTTTAGTAAGCAGCAAGTGGAATTATAGAGTGCTATCATTCCGAATCTTCTTAAGAAGGAAGCCGCGTATTCGCCTTGTTGCAGCACTCTCCCGAAGATTAGCGTCCATGTTTTCCTTCTGAGCCGTCAGCTCTGTTCGTTTCTCCTTGTATCGCTCCTCACACAGAATGTCGTCTTGTATTAGCGCATTTGTACGCTCTGATTTCGATAAAACAGCTGGAAGAAGCTATTGATGAACACGTCAGTATGATGACATAAGATCGGCTTTTATGATCGCAATATAAATTCAGATCTTGACTTCTTCAGCATAGGGTAGTTGCATAGGCTGGGTATCCTACCAAGCGGCTTTTGGGCCAGTAAGAGACTCTGGTTACCTTTTCTGTATTTTCGGTAATCTTCTGAATCTGGGTCCATATATCTCCCAGCGATTTCATCTTCTCAGTAACATCTTCTTTCTCATGCCTCTCCAATTCTTGCTTCTTCCGTTCATCTATTTTGAGTGTTGCTATTTCGTCAACTTCTCGTTTCCTCTTCTCCCTCATGATTTCCGCCTTTTTAATCAAATTTGGTATTGCTTTTCGTTTAGCAGCGAGTGCGACTGCGGCTTTCTCTGCTCTTGCATGTAATTCAGCTAATCTGAGTGGTAACGTCTGGTCAATTGCTTCTTGTGTTTCTTGCTGTGTATTCAAGTCTGTGAGATTCGAGTTTTGTTGTAATGCCCGTATTGTATTTTCGAGGAACCATGGTGGTAAGGAGGCATCTGGATAGGAGGCGAGGACTTTGTGGATGTAATCTAGGTCGGAGGAATGGTCTAGTGAGAGAAGCGACATCTCCGGCGAGTGGGAAGGAGGAGAGATGTCCACCCGAGTCGAAGGTGCACAGAAACAAGGCGGAAAAATCCAAGGCAGGAATTCTGCAAAGTCGACAAAAACAATCGTCAATGAAAGCGCAATTGAATAGTATCTTGATACATGAAATATATACACCAGCATCCAATTACGAGCATCGTCACTTGGCTCGTTCGTCCTCCGGCCTTCTCTCTTCATCAGTTCCGCTGTCCTCTCCTACTATACACTTCCACTCCTCACCTTTCCCCACCCCGTACAGCCCGCTATATCCCTTCCACACAAAAAGGCTTATTTGAGATATCCCTCCGTCATAGTCTTTAACGTAAATAAATGCTGTTTCAGCAACACCAGTTCATTCCCTTTCACGCTCTCCTTCCCTATCAATATGCGTTCCATCTCCGTGATTGTTTCGCGGGGGGTGCGTTCACGATATAAGCCTAACGAATGGAGAAAGGAGAGCTGGGGATCAAGAATCGGTTCCGGTGATGTTGTGGCTGTTGGGAGTAGTAAGCTATTGTACACTAGTCAGCAATGGAAAGAGCGTGGAGTTATGGGAAGGCGGGAGAAGTGAAATAGATATACCGAACTTGTCCGAGCAGTGAAAGGACTGATGTGCTAGCCAGAGATGAGGAAGGTGTTTCTAATAGAGAATCGAGCGCACTCAGAGGTGAGGGAGAGGAAGTGACCATGACACAGATCAACCGAAGCGAGGTTTGCCTTTGCGTTTTGATTTGGGTTGAGACTAGTCCCCAATCTCAGACCTCGCTAGTCTCGCATCATTCATCACGCAGGAAAATTTTGTCAAAATCATCACACCTCAAATAATGAATCAATCAACGCTCAACTCGCTTTTACAATGGGGTATACAGAACCAAAAAGATGGGGAACAACCAGAAATACCGAAAATGACACCTGAGGAAATGAAAGAGAATATGGCATTCATGGCACGCGCAATGGGTGAAAGTGAAGCCGAGAAAATGAAAGGTAGCAAGACCTAATCAAATGAAATTACACTCGGTCAGTATATCTGACAGGTACAATCAAGGTGCAATGCATGCCATAGAAACCATAAAAGATCAAGAACAAAAAGACATCGCTTGGGACAACCTTGAATTACTGGTTGAAAGTTTGGATAATGCGAACGACCTAGAGCCGCTGAAATTATGGCCAAGGATATTGGCTTTCATTAGCATGACACATGAGAATGCAACTACAAATGACAGACGGCTAGCGGCATGGGTCATAGGAACCGCAATACAGAACAATGACAAATCATTGGCTCAAGTAAGCAGCGAACATCAATCGTTCATCCCAACCGATAGACTGATGCATGGATAATATAGTTTTTGAGCCACCAGGGCCTCGATATAACAACACAGGCGCTGCTGAATGAACAGGACGTACCAACTTTAAGCAAATTGCTATATGCGATATCAAGTAAGTAGTGTAGATATACGTGTCAAACAAAGCTCAATACACCTTCTCAGATACTATGAAAGGGATATCAAGTATGCCATCAATCGAGACTTTCATAAAGCTTGGAGGTATGGAGCGTTTAGCAGATATTTTTGAGGAACATTGTACCGGTAAGGAGAGCTGTTAAAGCAAACCAGTAGTATTCTGAAGATTTGTATGATAACAGATACCCGCATTACCACCCGGATATTGTTCTTCACTCATCGTATAATATGGGACAATCCGGAACATGCAGAAATGATTTTCAATGCAGGCGCTAAACGTCTTGCACCTCGAGCAATGGCAATGGCAAACGATGACGATCTGGATCTGCGAGAAAAAGCTTCAGAGTTTATGACTGCTTATAGCCAGCGAAGGATACATAGTGCAACGCAAGAATGAGCATATAAAGTCGAACATATGTCACCCACTTGATACACAAATATGGCCAGCTCATATCTCATCTTCCTTGTTTCCTATCCAATATGGTCATCGTGATTATATTGAATGAATATAAAGAATAGGTTCAGTATGAGAGAAACAGAGCCAGGTAGACAGAGCGTTGCTTTGAATGACTTCACATGGTCATAATGGTTCAAACATTTTTATATAAGTTGCTCTGCTCAATTCTGCCTTTTTGAGCACGTCAACCGCCCTTTCACCAACAATTTCGTTCTTGACTCCTTCTTTGAAATCTGACCAAGAAAGGAAGTCTCTATATTCAGCTGCAAGTTTCGCTTGTGGGAATGTACGCTGTTCCACTAGTAGTTTGAAGAGCTCATATATATCTGGCGTAATCAAACGAAGAAATTCTGAGCGACTCCACATGTATAATTCGCTCTTTCCTGTACTCAACATGGTAGACGGCTGTAATGTAGCCCATGCATTATTTGGTGCTCCCGAGTCGTTAGGCTGTCTCGGTTGGACAGAACCCTCCTTAAATGATTCCTTTATATGATTTGAGGTCAGCTCGTGCTCAATGAGACATTCAACTCCGAAGAAATTCCCTTGGGCTAATGTTCGTATATGAACGATTTTCTTCTTATTACCTGCATTGGACTCGCTCGCACCCAACACAGGTTCCAGGCGATAACTGCCGTTGCGCTGTTGCTTTCGAGCAAACTCAACAACTCTAAGTTCCTTTATACCCGTGCCCAATCTGACTAAGAATACCTTATCGCTCGGATCACCCTCTTTGACGATGATTTCATGGTGTGCAATATATTTGATAGTGGCTGTTTCAGCCAATCGTGTTATAATATCATCCGGCCAGGTTGCACTTAACGGCGTTTCCTTCAGAAACTTGATTTTCTCTTGAACAAGTTTTCTCTGCTCACTCGCCAAGATCCTTCGAAAGTCCTCTTTGTCTATGCATATCAATTCAGTAGGTGCACTTGTCGTTACAGTGGCAGCTCGATTGATATCTTTCAGTAGTGCCAGCTCGCCGAAGTTTTCGCCTGGACCCAAAACTCCAACTGTCCGAGATATTGTCTGGCCTGGGTCTGCAAGATCTGGCATCCGTATGTCGACGTTCACTGATCCTGACAAGATGAAATAGAAACCTTGAGCTGGATGGCCTTGTCTGACTATGATTCGTCCTTTCTCGTAAGCAGCATATAATGCACTTTTGGCTATGTCATGTCTTGTTGGCGGTGGATACTTCATGATTGACTGTATATTCGTTAACAGTGCACCTATATGCACTACATCGACCTCCGATCTCAGATGTGGTAGTATTCTCAGCTTTGATCTGACACTTGCATCAATGACTAGTTTTGGTGCCTGCGTTGCATTTTCGCCTCCATTGTTATTACTCCCTGGTCTCTTCGGCAGTTCATTCGCAGATATCGATTGTCTGGAGGTAGGCCTCGTGGTCAAATTCGAGATGCTCGCTCGCCGACTCGGTAGTTTGCTCAAAGACTTTGTCATGGAAGGCTTTTTCGTATTTGGTAACTCAGCGGGTGTTTCATTCTCTTCTTCCTCCAGACTCTTCAGTGTCAACTTCATCTTTTTGATCTCTTCTACAATGGCCCAGCCTGCTTTTCTAAATCGCTGCATCGAAGTAGCGGGTGATTGTTTAATCTTCTGTTCGCGTATCTTTGCAATGAGCGAAGCCAAGTCTGCCGGCATGACTGTTTCTGGCTTAGTACTGCCCTGATCAGACAATGATCCATGATCTTCATTATTGGGTAAAGCGTTGAAGCTTATTCTTCTTGCTAATGACGGTTTTTTGTGTCCGCTCGACGGACGACGAGGAAGAGACGCACCTGGCGATGATGGTCGCCGAATCGAGGGTAAAGCTACAGAACTTCGGCGCTCCATATGTAATGAGTTCTTTAGGAAAGGGCAGCAGGCCAAATAAGCTGTACTTGACACGAAAAGAAGGGAAATGTGGCTGATGAGGGATGTGAAACTCTTAATTTGTCACTCAACGGATCGGAAATAAAATGTCGTGGGTTACACAGGAGCTAGAGAATGTTGACATGAGGTTGCACTATGACACATCATCTGTATTTTGATAGGTATTTTCATAGCCTCTAGATAACCTCTACATGTATTAATTTGTATCTACCTCCCATAGGTATTTTGGTTACAATCACGTTATCCTTGCTTCACAGCAACACCGATTGTTCCACCATGCACTGAAGGGTCATGATGAGGTATCCGCAAGCATTTGATACCCAAATAATCACAAATTGAACCGATGACTGACACCGCCCAATGCACGTATGCAACCCAAGCCCCAATCAGATACATTACCACGAATCCGACTTCCGCGGTCGGCGTAAACAGGTTCACCCTACACGGAAGAGTTAATTGAAATTCAATGACACGTGCATATTGATCTTCTACCCTGGTAGTATTCTAGGTATATTGGCAATGATCGCACCTACTGCCAATGGCAGTATCAAGTAATTCATCATTGGGAAGGGTGCGCTGGTCACATGCGCCAGTATAATCTTTGTCTACGAAATTGAGTCAGACAGGTATAAACTTCGGTGCTGAATCATTACTGCCATTTGTCCAAATACGACCCCTATCGTCATTATGAATAAAATCAGATGGTGTTGTAGAAGTACAGAGTTAGGTCCGCTCAGCCAAAGGAATGTACACGCAAAAGTGCTAACAATCGGTATCAATTCCGCTAAGCACGCCTTAAAGCGAGTGGCGTCTTTCTTTGTTGCTATCCAGACATTGTATAGACTTGATATGGGTGAGGAGAGACTTTGCATGGTCATCGAGTTGGATTTACCTGAAAGGTGTATGTATGACCACGGCTAGAAAGAGAGTTGCCGCGACAACAATAGAACTTAACGTCCAACTATCAGGAAAACCGCCGACATAGTCATTCAGCGGGTACTGCCAGAACTGAGGGCCTGACAAAGATTTATAAGATTCTCAACTCAGGAGCGTCAATACAACATACCGAAGATTCCAGACATCAGCATCAAGAGGCAAGCCAGGGTGAGTCCTTCCGTTGGGCCATTGAAATAGCCAAGATACAACGTCTTCGTGTGGTATTCTTCCCAAGTCGAGATGTAAAAGGCGACCACGGCTATTGCATGTATTAGCATGAGAAACATTACGCCCGCAAGATGTGAGGGTACCAGAAGACAAAGTAAATACTGAGGACCAGCCTTGTCCTAGCAGTAAGCTAGAGCTAATCACTACAGCACCAAACTATTGATTTTATCAGGCTTTATAACATCATTACACATGATGTTCACCTCACCGAACAATTTAAAGCATCAAATCCATGATCGAACAGCTCACCGAGGGGAGAACTAGTTCCTGTTCGTCTGGCTTGTCTTCCATCAACGTTGTCGAAGGTAGAGTACAGCCAAAGACCCAGGGCATAACTAGGTTTGTGATTAGCAACGTACCCCTTTGTGAATTGATTGGATGTCTTACCTAATACAAATTCAGTAAGTACGCTTTGTAAGATTTTTACAGGCTTCGTCTACCTTACGTAAAGTATTCTTGGCCCCGGCTGACTCAGTGTTGGATCGAAGATCAGGACACAAAACCAATTGAACAGAACGAAGAGAAATCCTGTGAGCGTTATCAGGTTTGGTCTATCAATATATTAGTAATAGAGCTATGGAAATAGAATAGCATGAAAATATATCCAATTAGATACGTAAAACCTTTTGCTCTTATTCTGAAGCAGTAAGACTAGTAGCCGCCTTATCGATGCCATGTTATAATGGTCCAATTCGGCTCATGATGCTATCTGAGCATCGAAAACTATTCTACGGTATATATCCTGTTGATGCAGGCCGTTTCTGCTGTTGATTTTCTTCCACTAGATTTGTAACTTACGCCATAGTCATTGGAAACAATGTGACCGCCCAATCCCAGTACGGTCGCAATACATATTTGGAGAATGGTGATTTATCAATGCACGAATATTTATACAATTTCAGATTCTGGAGATTGGCCGCAGATATGTATAATGTGTCAGGCCTCATCTCCTGCACTGATGTGGGGAGGAGGGGAGAGGACAGTTTGGACTTGTGAGGGTGCTTGGAAGCTGGATAGCTTAGATTGGATTGATACTGATGATTCGATGGAGGTTGGGTATACGGAGACGGATGGTGATCACTATACTGATGAGATTGTGTTGATGTATCAATGAGGAAACTCGGCGGTGGGTGGCTTGCAGACGGATAACAACGTGAAAACACGGACACGCCTCAAGATGGTGATGACCAAAAGGGCAATTCACGGGACATCAATGATCGCAGCAAACTCATACTAGTAACCTGAATCATTATTCTAGTGTACCAGGTTGCGATAATGATTTATCCCTGGCTGCCATCAGTGCTTTATAAAACAGTTCAACATCAAAATCAGGGCTCATAGGTTTTGCGATCCGTGCTCTCACGATATGTGTATGCATGATCGGATTCGCTCCGGGATATGTGAATGCACCTTCATTCGTGGGTGGTGTATATTGTTCATAATCACCGAAGATCATGACTAATGCTCCTTCTGCTAGTTCAGCTAGGTTTAGTAATATTGTATCCATGAGTACGATTGCCTCTCCGTGTACTGTTTTGGTAGCTCGTAGTTTCCTGTACGTTTCATTATCCCGTGGTGGTGGTGCTATATACGCCAAATCTCGTGATGCGTCGACTCGTTGGATACTATATTTTTTCAATTTCTCTAAGCTTTCCTCCTTATAGAGAGTGTGTTTACCATCCAATAGTTCGTATTGCTCGTGGTAATTCAGTGATGGTAGCTTGTACGAGTTCAAGTGGTAAAAGGAACAATGTTTCCTCATTCATTCCTGCCCATGTCATGCTTTCTATTCCTATCCTACAGTATAGCTATATATCTTCCCTACTCCCCTTTTGGCTTTCGTGTGCTATTTATATTGTGCTTGTTATTTTTTTTCCTCTCTCTTCTCTCTTCTCTTTTCTCTCTCAATTTACGACCACCTTCCCACACTCAAAATCACTCGAAAACCTCAAAAAAAACACAGACCGCCACTTTCTCACAACCCGCTAAAAACACACACGAGTACCCGAGAGAAGAAGAAGAAGAAGAAGAAGAAGAGAGAAAGCCATGCCAAAAGACCAGGGACACACAAAAACGTTCGAAGAACTCGTACGAATCGAGCCGGAAACACTTATCTTCGTTAGTAAACATACCCTCCTTTATCTTCGTACTCTTTCTGCTACCGTCACCGGGGGGACCTCGCTTGCACCCCCATCCGCCAAAGAAGGGAACAGCACACTCATACAACTCCAAAGCACACATATATCTCAAAGAAAAGAAATCAGAAAGACTAACATCCTTACAGAATCAAAACAAACAACATCCTACGTATCTAGAGTCACGCTACAAAACACAAATAACACAGCTATCGCGTTCAAATTTAAGACAAATGCACCATCGCGATACAGCGTGAAACCTGTACTTGGACATATAGAGAAGAATGGAAGCGTAGAGGTCTTTGGTAAGAGAGATATTTCAGGCTCGGTGGACCTTACGGCCGATCATGCAGAAATCACTCAGATATGAGGCTGCAATGAGACACAGCAGCAAACAAAGGATTCCTCGCGATTTCACATGTCTACATACCCCCTGGCGAATATAGCTAGTCCTTCTCGCATGGTGCGTGGAGCGAATGACCTAAAATGCGAAGCTTCATCACTTCGATCTCTCCATCGACAGAACTATACACACTTTTCGCTAACCCATTCCTCAGTGCGATGTGAAGAGGACCTAGATAGACAAGACCGATTTATGGTGCAAGTTGTGCCTCTGGCTAATGATGACGAAATTGTTGACGCGGAATTTGTAAATAATGCTTTGCAATGATACGACTGGTGACTTACTGTAGCATAGTGGAAAGTCCAAGGTAGATCTGATATGCAATCCAAATTAATGGAGTGCAAGATCAGAGGAACTGACCATGATGAAACACCTGCTGAATCAGGCCTTCGACAACGCAAGGTAACGACAAATCTGTCCTGTATTTTCGTTACTCACATTCTTGACAGGGCCCGTCCACAAATCACTCTACACCCTCGAAGGGTCCTCTGTCCACAGCTGCTGTTAAAAAGCAAGTTAAGAAGGGCACAGGCCTCAAAGATTTGTTTTTGGTTTTATTGCTGGTCGGATGCATAAGTCTGATCGTAGCTCGTCTATATGGCTGGCAATTAGTAGGCGAATGGGCTGAGGAGACTTGGTTAGACGTTCGTCGTCATGGAGAAGAAGCTCTTCTGTTTGTCCAGAAGAAAGTTGCCGAATTGCAACAATGAAGCTTGTTCCACGCTGAGATAATCTTGCACGGAGACACTAGTGCATCTGTAATTCTATTCAAGTCCCACCTACAGATAGACAGGGCTCTATCATCCTTCTAAACCTCTTTGCAATCAGATCAATAGCTGTTCACGATAAATATTGTATGGAATGAAGTTATGCTGAGAGATCCATGAGACACCTAGGTCATTCTTGTCGTTCAGTGTATGTTGCCAAGTTCACTGACGAAGCAAGGATGATATTGAGTAAATTGCATGGTATTCTATAAACTTGCGATGATTGTTTTAGAAGGTCTGGGTCTCGTCAGTCTGGATCTCGATTATGGCCTGAGAGTTTTGCGTGTCCTTTTGCCTCCTTTTGGTTAAACCCCATTCTGACATCCCAATCTCACCACTATACCACCCAACAGTCGATCATTAAACCCTCATCTCGATCAAAGATGAAATCCTTACTACCCTTCTATCTGTTTCTTCCTTCCCTCATACACGCATACTACGTAGACTTTGACGTAGACTGGACATTCCAAGAAGAGCTGCCAAAAAACACAGAACTCGTGGGCCACTATAAAATAGAAGAAAAGGATGACACCACCGGAATGTGGAGATTAGCATCACCAAGCATACAGTTGGCTGCTGTCATATCCGTACATACATTCTTTCTCTTAGTGACCAAAGAACGACCGCTCATTAAATGGCTGAACAGGAAGTAGTAGGAGACAAAAAACATAAAGTACAGTCGTTTAGTGGACCGCCGCAAGGAGCATTTATATATAACGCAATGGAAGCAGGAGAACACGAAATACACCTCAAACCCGATGTTGGTTATTTCGCATCGACCAAGAAATTAGTGAGGCCAGCCGTGTATATGCGTCTGGGTTTAGTAGCTGATCAGTAATAATACAGAGACTTCACCTCAAATATGAGACGAAAGACGAGGATATATATGATCCAGCTGATGTCACCCATAATGGTAAGCGTCGACTTTCAAGTTGCGATCTTGATTCCAACTCTTCCCAGAACTCGCTAGCAATGTCAAAGATCTCAACACAAAAACGCTGGAGCTACGAAGGGAACTCGCATACCAGAGGGTACTATTTTTGCCTTTCATGCTTCTACTCGAACTAATTGTTGACTAATGCAGCAACGAGAGCATACCTTCCGGGACAAGTCGGAGGCAGTCAATTCTG
>Ga0160429_1001175_pt1 | contig 15275 bp, 10 predicted proteins | sample SolpanmetagenomR_FD_108199 | JGI IMG/M metagenome (GOLD analysis project Ga0160429, IMG submission 108199) | Solar panel surface microbial communities from Lawrence Berkeley National Laboratory, California, USA - R | ecosystem: Engineered > Built environment > Solar panel > Unclassified ...
AAAAAGCACGCCAACCTGAAAACAGCGCTAACGTACTGTTAGCCTGGCGCTGCCCGCGGGGAGAGTGGCCAGCAAGCTCTTGCGTTTACCTACCCACCCTATGACCCAAACCTTACCCCACCCCACGCCCCGCCCCCGCCCACCCGTACGCCACGCGCCCAAGCTGCTCTCGCGCCTGGGCCAGGTGCTGGCGGGCTTGCAGCTAGCCAAAGAAACCCTAACCATTGTGCTGCTGGGCGTGCCGCTGCTGCTGGCCCAGCCGGTGCTGGCCCCGGCGGTGCTGCCGGGCGTAGTGCTCTACCTGTTTCGCTGGGTGATGGTGCTGGGCCGGCTGCGGCGCCGCGCGGCGGCGGGCATCTGGCTGTTTACCCTGCTCGATGAGGTGTGGGGCCTAGGCTTATACCTGCAAGCCTACGACGCGCCCACTTCCCGGCAGCTGCGCTACCTCAAGTGGAACGTGGGCCTGGGGCTGACTTTCACGCTGGCCGCGCTGGCTGAAATCTACTACCAGCGCTACCGCGAGCGGCAGCAGCTGCGCCGGGCACTACTGCGGGTAGCCTAGCGTTGGGCCTGGCTGGTATCTTTGCCCCCTTCCTGCTCCTGATTTGCCGTTCATGGCCGACGAAAACACGCCACCTGCCGCCTCCAACCACCCGCCCGCCCGCCCCGGGGCTGCTGCCTCGCGCAAGCGGCCCGGCCGGGGCACCCGCCGCCTGGTGCGCATTGCCTGGACGCTCTTCTTCATCGGGGTAGGGTTCTTTCTGGCCTACCCGCTGCTGGTGCGCAGCAATTTCTTGTTTCTGTTTGGCAAGTCGCCGAGTCTGGAGGAACTCGAAAACCCCAAAGTGGAGCAGGCCTCGCAGGTGTTTACAGCCGATGGCGTGCTCATGGGCAGCTACTTCCGCGAAAACCGCTCGCCGGTGCGCCTCAGCGAAATGTCGCCCTGGCTGGTAAAGGCCCTCATCGCCACCGAAGACGCGCGCTACTACGACCACTCGGGCATCGACGCGCCCTCGCTGGCGGCCTCCGTTTACTACGGCCTGCGGGGCGATAAGCGCGGCGGATCCACCATCAGCCAGCAGCTAGCCAAGAACTTATACAAAACCCGCCGCGCCGAAAACCGTGGGGCGTTGAGCCATATTCCGGGGGTAGGCACGGTGGTAGCCAAAACCAAAGAGTGGATGACGGCCGTGGAGCTAGAGCGCCGGTACACCAAGCGCGAAATCCTGCGCATGTACCTCAACACCGTCGAGTATGGCTCCAACGCCTTCGGCATTAAGGTGGCGGCCAAGACGTTTTTTAGTACCTCGCCCGACAGCCTCACGCCGGTGCAGGCCGCTACCCTCATCGGGGTGTTAAATAATCCGACGGCCTTTAACCCGAAGTTTCACCCGGCGGCCTCGCGACGGCGGCGCAACGTGGTGCTGCAGCGACTGGGCCAGGCCGGCGCCCTCAAGCCCGCTGAGGTGGCGGCCCTGCAAGCCGAGCCCATTGTGCTTGATTACCAAGTCGAAAAGCACGTCGATGGCCCCGATAACTACTTCCGCGGCGCTATCAGCCAAACCGTGAACCGCTGGTGCGAAGCCCACGGCTACGACATGTACCGCGACGGTCTGCGCATCTACACCAGCCTCGACTCGCGCATGCAAGATCACGCTGAGCAGGCCGTGCACCAGCGCATGAAAGCGCTGCAGCAGCAGTTTGATAACTTTTGGCGCAACCGCAACGAAAATCCCTGGGTAGACGAGGAAGGCCACGAAATTCCGGGCTTCATCGAAACTCAGATGAAGCGCACCCAGAGCTACCACAGCCTGGCCGCGCGCTACCAGGGCCAGCCTGCTCGCCTCGACTCGGCCCTGCACGCCAAGCGCCCAATGAAGGTTTTTACCTGGAAAAAGACGGACGGCGACACCACCCTGGTCATGTCGCCGCTCGACTCGCTGGCCTACTACAAGCACTTTCTGCAAGCCGGCATGATGACGATGGACCCTTTCACGGGCTCTATCAAGGCCTGGGTAGGCGGCTTAGATTACCGCTTTTTTCAGTACGACCACGTGAAGCAGGGTAAGCGCCAGGCGGGCTCTACGTTCAAGCCCTTCGTGTACCTCACGGCTCTGGCCAACGGCTACTCGCCTTGCGACCGCATCCGCGACCAGCGCGTAACCATCAACTACGTCGAAAATGGCAAGCCCATGCAGTGGCAGCCCGACAACGTGACCCGCGAATATACCGGCATCAACATGACGCTGCGCACGGCTATGGCGCGCTCCATCAACTCCGTCACGGCCCAGCTCACCGAAAAAGTAGGCTGGGATAAGGTGGCCGACTACGCCCATAAAGTGGGCATTACCAGCCCGTTGCTACCGGTGCCGAGCATCGGCCTGGGCTCGGCCGGCGACGTGAGTGTGTACGAGATGGTGGACGCCTACTCGACGTTCATGAACAACGGATTTCGCTCGGAGCCGCGCCTCATTACGCGCATCGAGGACCGCAACGGCAACGTCATCCAACAGTTTGACCCCGTGCAGCACCGCGCCATCACGCCCGAAACGGCCTGGCTGATGACCTACATGCTGCGCGGCGGCATGGAGGAGCCCGGCGGCACCTCGCAGGGCCTATGGGATTTTCAGGGCCTGTGGCGCAAAGACAACCAGATTGGCGGCAAAACCGGCACCACCTCCAACTACTCCGACGGCTGGTACATGGGCCTCACCAAAGACTTGGTGTCCGGGGTATGGGTAGGAGGCGAAGACCGCAGCATCCACTTCTTCCGCTCGCAGCAGGGCGAGGGCGGCCGTATGGCGCTGCCCATCTTCGGCCGCTACATGGAGTCGATTTACCAAGATAAAACCTTGAGCTACGACTACGGCCCCTTCCCCAAGGCGCCCGCCGGCCTCAAGCGTAAGTACGTGTGCTACACAGAGTACGAGCCTCGTCGCCGCCGCGAAGCCATCGACACCCTAGCCGCCGACAACCTGCTTGACCAGCTAAACAGGGGGGGTAGGGATAGCGCGCGATAAAGGCTATTTTAGCCCAGCGCATCAAAATCAATTGATGCGTATTGGGTCAGTCGCAATTGCTTAGTACGTCGGCTGGGGGGAGCTAGCACCCAGGCTTTCACAGTAGAGCCCAGTGGGTTATACTCGCCTAGTTTATATACTTCAGGAGTCAGCGTGGGAATGCTCGTTATCTCTAGCAAGGCCGGTTTGCTAGCTCCAATTTCTATAAAATCGCCAAATGGAGCTTTATGAACAACCTGGCCACTTACTTCCATACCGGGTTTGAAGTCGGCCACTGTCTTATCCCATTCGTCTTGCCAGGCTTGCTCGAATGGGGCTAGTTCGCGCCGAAGCTCTTCGAGCGAAAACTCGTGAGGTAGGTTTGCAAGTGTTTTTACTACTTGTTCTTTAGTAATCATAAGCAGGTGGAAAGTATAGGAGGTTATTTACGGCTACCATGCTAGGCTTAATAAAGCAACTCTTCTATCCAATAGGTCTTACGAAAAGGTGAAGATGCTTCAGCAAGCTTAGCATAGTGGAATACAATACAAGAAAGGGCCCAACTCGCATTTCTGCAGGCCGGGCCCTTTCTTGTATTGCGTCAGCAATATGCTACTACCTGCAATCTTACAGCAGCACAAATACCTTACGCAGCGCCCATAGGCTCCAGATAATGACCATGAGCCCGACGCCGATAAACATGTAACGGGTGGGTAGGCGGCCCGCCAGGCGCGCCGCCAGCGGCGCGGCTGTGACGCCGCCCACGATGAGGCCTGCCACAATCTGCCAGTGCGAAAGCCCCAAAATAGAAAAGAAGGTGAGCGCACTGGCGAAGGTGACAAAAAACTCAACCAGGCTCACGGTACCGATAACGTAGTTGGGTGTGCGGCCATTGGCGATAAGCGTGCTCGTAACCAATGGACCCCAGCCGCCGCCGCCAAACGAATCTAGAAAGCCACCTGCCCCGGCTAGCCATCCCGCATTCTTAACCTTGCGGCGGCGGTCGGCCTGCTTGCGTAGCGCCTTGCTAATGATGCGCACGCCCAAAATGAGCAGGTAAGCCGCCAGCACGGGCTTAATATAATTGGCGTAGCGCTCGCCGAAATACGCCAGCAGCAACGCCCCGCTGATGGAGCCAGCCACGCCGGGCAGCAGCAATACCTTGAACAACCGCTTGTTGACGTTGCCAAAGCGATAGTGGTGGTAGCCGGAGGCGCCGCTGGCAAACATCTCGGCCGTGTGAATGCTGGCGCTCACAGCTACTGGGTTTAGGCCCAATGACATTAGGCTGATAGCCGATACCACACCGTAGCCCATGCCCAGCACCCCATCAATGAGCTGTGCCACAAAGCCTACCCCCACAAACGTGTAGAACGTGCCCGAATTGCGCGCTACCTCCCACACCTGCGGCCAAGTGAAGTAGTAAGACAAAATATTGATAGCCAGAAAAATGGCGAATGCTACCAACGAAAAAGTAGCCACGCGCTGCCAGTGCGCAACGGCCGCGGCCTCGTCGGTGGGGCCCAGGGCGGCCACCGCGTGCAGGCGACGCTCGGCCGCACCGGCCCGTACCAGCCCATGCAGCTCAGCATCGTTGGTGGCTACCAGCACGAGGTCGTGGCCGGGCAAGTCGTTGGGCTCGAAGGCGCGTGCCAGCACCACCACCTGCGAGTGGCGCGCAGCCAGGCTTTGTAGGGCGGGCAGCAGCCGCGGCGCCACTATCGTAACGGCCGCCGCAGGCTGGGCGTCGAGCACGGCCGTGAGCTGCTCCAGCGCTTCGGCGCCGCCGCCCACCAGCAGCACCCGCCGGTGCGCCAGGTCCAGGAATACCGGCATCGGGCCACTATTCGCCGTAGGGGGCGGGGTAGGGGCCGCAGCTGGCGTAGCAGGCGAAAGCAAGTCAGTGGCCATAAGGAGAAGTAAAATACAACCTAGTCGTGGAAATCAAGCCCCTGCACGGTTGCCTTCACTACCCCTGTCCGCACCACGAAGTCGCCAAAGCCTTCCTGCGGCTGGCGCTCAGCAGCGTAAGCAGCCAACAGCGGAGTTAATTCGCGCAAAATACCGTCCTCGTCCAGCATTTCGCGGTAGAGTTTGTTGAGGCGCTCGCCGGCGTGGTCGGCGCCCAGGTACAGGTTGTAGCGGCCGGGTGCGCGGCCCACCAGCCCGATTTCGCCCAGGTAAGGCCGGGCGCACGCGTTGGGGCAGCCCGTCATGCGGATGAGGATACCGTCGTCGGCCAGGCCGTGGGCCCGGATGACAGTATCGAGCTTGTCGAGTAGCTGCGGCAGGTAGCGCTCGGCTTCGGCAAAGGCCTGCGAGCAGGTGTTGAGGGCCACGCAGGCCAGCGCACCGCGGCGCAGGGCCGTGAGCTGCTCGGCCTTGGGGGCGGCGCCGTTTTCTTCCAGAATGGCCTGCACGCGGGCCCGGTGCGTGGGCTCAATGTTGGCCAGAATCAGGTTTTGGTTGCCCGTGAGGCGAAACTCGCCGGTGTGGAAGCTGCTGATTTCGCGCAGCGCTGACTTCAGCCGGTAGCCCGCCCGGTCGAGCACGCGCCCGCCTTCCACAAACAGCACGAGTTGCGACAGCCCATTGGCGCCCTCCGTCCAGCCAAAAGCATCGCTCGAAGTGTGGAACTGGTACGGGCGCGCCGGGGCCAGCTCGTAGCCCAGGCGCTGGTGCAGCTCGGCCACCACAGCGGGCAGGCCCACGCGGTCGATAGTGTACTTAAAGCGCGAGAGCTTGCGGTTGGCGCGGTTGCCCCAGTCGCGCTGAATGGTCACGATTTTCTCGCACACCTCCACCACTTTATCCGGGGTCACGAAGCCGATGAGGTCGGCCAGGCGCGGGTATGTTTCGGGCATCCCAAACGTCATACCCAGCCCGCCGCCGATGGCCACGTTGAAGCCCAGCAGCTGGCCGTTTTCCTCGATGGCGATGAGGCCGATGTCGTTGGAAAAAATATCTGAGTCGTTGTAGGGGGGTAGGGCCAGCGCGATTTTGAACTTGCGCGGCAGGTACGTGTGGCCGTATACTGGCTCGTCGTCCACCGCCTCAGTGGTTTCGAGTAGGCTGCCGTCGAGCCAGATTTCGCGGTAGGCCGTGGTGCGTGGCGTTAGGTGCGCGCTGATTTCCTGGGCCAGCGCCACCACCTCGCCGTGCACCGCCGACTCGTGCGGGTTGGTGTTGCACATCACGTTGCGGTTCACGTCGCCGCAGCCCGCAATGCTGTCCATCTGCACCTCGTTGAAACCCTGAATGGCCGCCGGTAGGTCGCGCTTGAGCACGCCGTGCAGCTGAAAGGTCTGGCGCGTCGTGAGCTTGAGCGTGCCGTTACCGTAGGCGTCGGAGAGTGCATCCATGCGCTGCCACTGCGACGCCGAAGCCACGCCGCCCGGCACCCGCACCCGAATCATAAACGAGAACAGCGGCTCCAGCTTCTGGCGCTTGCGCTCGCTTTCCAGGTCGCGGTCGGTTTGCTGGTACGAGCCGTGAAACTTGATGAGGTGCGTGTCGTCGGGGTTCAGGGCGCCGGTCAGGCGGTTATTGAGGCTCTCGACAATGGTGCCGCGCAGGTAGCGGCTGGCCACTTTCACGTGCTCAACTTCGGAGTGGGAGGCGGGGGTAGGGGCTAGGATAGAAGACATGGCAAAGGATATAGCGTGGACTCTGCAAGTCCGCGTGTGGGAGAGTTGTTCAACGCGCAGACTCGCAGAGTCCACGCTACATATTAGTGTAGCACGGTGGCGTCGAAGGTGATGCTGGCGTAGTAGAGCGCCCCGATGGTGGGGCCAGCCGCGTACTGGTAGTAGCGGCGGTCAAAAATGTTGGTGCCGCCAAGTTTGATGGTTGATTTCAGGCTGGGCACGCGCAGGTTTACTTGGGCGTCGAGGTTGGCGTAGGCCGGTACTTGGCCGTTGGCCAGCGGGCTTTCCCAGTAGAAGGACGTTTGCCAGTGGTACACCACGTTAAAGCCCAGGTTGTGGACAATTTCGCGGTTGCCAAACGAGGCACTACCGGCCCACTTCGGGGTATTAAACCCGGTCACGAACACATCAGTTTCGCTATTGGCCGAAAGCGCGTTGTAATTGACGTTGCCGCCCGCCGTGAATTTGCCCGCGTAGTTGTACGTCAGGCCCAGCGTGGAGCCGTAGCTGCGGTAGTTCTGGCGCGAGTTGGTGTACACGCGGTAGCGGTCCTGGCGGGCGTCGCGGTTGGTGCGCAGCGCGGCTAGCGCGGCGGCGTCGGTGCCCACGGTCACCTGGTTGCCGCTGCCATCCTTGGGCACGCTCACTTCTACCTGCCCCAAAAAGCCGGAGTACACGTTGTAATACGCGTCGGCATCGATAGACAACTTGTTGTCGAGCAGTACGCTGCGGTAGCCTACCTCAAAGGCGTTGATTTGCTCGGGCTGCTCGGTAGCCAGGTTGGCTACTTGCAGCAGGCGGCTGTTTTGGGGCAGCACGGCGGCCTGGGCGGCGGTGCTGCCAGCGTTGGCCGCCACGTAGGCGTTCACGGCCGCGTTAAACTGGTCAATCGAGGCGCGGGTGTAAGAGTTCTGTAGGTAATTCAGGCCTTCGTTCACGCGGGCCAGGCCGCCCACGCGGCGCACGTTGCCGTTGTTCACGAAGGACAGGGCCTCAAACAAAGACGGAAAGCGCCAGCCATTCTGGTACGAAGCGCGGAAGTTGTGCTTATCGGCTAGCGTATACACGGCCGCCAGGCGTGGGTTTACCTTAGCCGTGAACTCGGGATTGTAATCTACGCGTACCGAGGCAGTCAGCTTCAGCTTGTCGTCGAGCAGCAGCTTGCTACCCTGCGCAAACGCGCCAAACTTCTTGTAGTACACATAGTCGCCACCTGGCTGGCTGCGCTCGGCCAGCGGCCGGCTAAAGTCCACAAAATTGTTGCCGTCCGGAATAATCTGGTACACACGGGCATCGGCCCCCACCAGCACATCCATAAAGGGGATGCGCGGCCCCAGATTCCACACGCCCTCGGTGTGGTAGGTGCGGCTGTGCTGCGACAGCGCCGCCCCGCCCGGAATGGGCGCGCCCTTCACGTTCACGCCGCTGTCCCAGTTGTTAGTGCCGATAATTTGAGCCTTCAAGTCATTGAAAGCCTGGGTGCCTGGCTCGGCGCGGCCGGCGTCGGCGGCCGCGCGGGCCGCGGTCATGGCTGCGGGCAGCCCTACCCCTGCATTCAGCTGGTTTTGCAAGGCAGTAGTGAACTTGCCGCCCCACACGGCATTCGAGCCGTTTTGCAGGTCCAGGTTCAGGGCCAAGGGGTTGAGGTTGTACGAGTTGCCCGTGTTCTCCAGCAGTGTATAGGCGCGCACTACAAAATCGTTGCCCTTGAGCTCCAGCTTGTGGTTTTGCACCGTCACGCCATCGAGCTGAATCTTGTTGCCGCGCTGAAATACGCCGTCCATCAGGCCAAAGCGGTAGTTGTAGCTTACCTCCAGCTTATCGGTCAGCTTGTAGTAGAGGCTAGCGTCGGCCTTGATGTTGCGCACGATGGGGTTCACCAGGTCCTTCTCGTAGTAGCCCGTGCGCGTCACAGTAAACGCCTGGTTTCTACCCTGGTAGGGAATCGTGATGGACAGTGACGAATTGGTGTCATCACCGTAGCGGTTCCATAGGTCGGCGGCCGGGTTAGCGGTGCCTGCCAGCTCCGGAAAAGCCGGGTTAGAGGTCGAGAACCCCTGCGGATTCTGGTCATTCTGGGTATTCGAGAGCCAGTCGGTGCCGCGCAGGTAGTCCAGGTTTACCTTGTAGGCCCAGCGGCTGTTGGTGCCAAAAGTCTGCGCCCAACGGATGGCCGTTTCGGTAAGCACGCTCGGCTTGCGGTCGATGCCATCGACGTGGTTGACGCCGATTTTCTGGTACACGCTCAAGCCCTGATAGGTGTAGGGGCTTTTAGTAGTGAGGTTGGCCAGGCCGTTGATGGCGTTCATGCCATACAGGGCCGAGGCTGCGCCAGGCGTGATTTCGACGCTAGCAATATCCAGTTCAGTCGGCCCGATAGCGTTGCCCAGCGGCACGCCCAGCGTAGCGGCCTGCATGTCTACGCCATCCACGAGCTGCATGAAGCGGAAGTTATTAGGCACGTTGAATCCTCTGGTATTCTGTACTTTAAACGTGAGGCTGCTGGTGAGCATCTGCACGCCCTTCACGTTTTCGAGCGCGTCGTAGAAGCTCGGCGCTGGCGTTTCCTTGATGGCCCGGATGTCGAGCTTCTCAATGGCCACCGGCGACTTCAGTCGGCTTTCCTCGACCCGCGACGCCGACACCACCACCTCGCTGGTGAGCACGTTCTTGGCATCCAGCGTCACCGAAATGGGCTGCGAGGCGCTCACAATTTCCAGCTCTTGCGGGTCGTGGCCCAGCGCATTGAAAACCAGGACAAACGGGTAGCGCAGCTTAGCCTTGAAAGCAAACTTACCGTCGCCGTCGCTTTGGGTGCCCACGCTGGCGCCTTTCACGCTGATACTCACGCCGGGCAGCGCCTCCTGAGTGCCTTTTTCGCGCACCAGGCCACTGATGGCAATGAGCTCGGTCTGAGCCAGGGCGGCCGTTGCACTCGCCAGCAGCAGGGCCGGCGCCAGAATAAAAGAAGAATAAATAGGTTTCATTCAGAAAATAACTGCCAGAAAACGAGTTGTTTGATGCGAGCTGAGAGCTCAAGTCGGAGGGAAAGCCGGCCGCGGGAAAAGCGTACCTAACTCCGGGCCGGCATCAACAACAGCATCCAGCAGGACCGGCAGCGGCAAGTATTTTCAGAAGGAAGAAAGCGTTCATGAGGTAAGAGAGGGTAGGGAGCGGGGCTTGCGCCCGCGCGTCGTTGCACGATTGCCGTGCCGGTTCAACAACGGGCGGGGGTAGGCCCCGCTTCCTGATTAATACACATCTTCCAGGTAGCGGCGCTGCTTGCGCAGGGTTTTCACGTAGGCCGCGGCGTCTTCGGCCGACAGGCCCGCTTCTTTCTGCACCACTTGGGTAAGGGCCGTTTGTACGGCACTGCCCAGTCGGTCCTTGTCGCCGCACACATAGAAGTGCGCGCCGTTTTCGAGCCAACCAAACACGTCGCGGCTATTTTCGAGCAGGCGGTCTTGCACGTACACTTTTTCGGCTTGGTCGCGCGAAAAAGCCACATCGAGTTTGGCTAGCCCGCCGCGCTTGAGGTGCTGCTGCCACTCAGCCTGGTATAGAAAGTCGGTGGTAAAGTGAGGGTTACCAAACAGCAACCAGTTGCGGCCGGTGTTGCCTAGCTCTACGCGCTCTTCCACAAAAGCCCGAAATGGCGCCACGCCCGTGCCCGCGCCCACCATAATAATATCGGTGTCGCCGGTGGGGGGTAGGCGGAAGTACGCATTCTGCTGCACGTATACCTGCGCCTCATCGCCCACCGCCACGCGGTCGGCCAAGAAGGATGAGCACACGCCGTGCTTCTGGCGGCCGTGGGCCTCGTAGCGCACGGCCCCCACCGTGAGGAGTACCTCCTCAGGGTGGGCCAGCAGGCTGCTGGCAATAGAGTAGGCGCGGCTGGGCAGCGGCCGTAGTGTGTCGGCCAGGGCCTGCGCCGTGAGCTGGTCGGTTGGAAAATCGGTGAGTAAGTCGGCCACATCGCGGCCGTAGAGGTAGGGTTGTAGGCGGGCCGAGTCGGCCAGCAGGCCGTGCAGCTCGGGGTGCGGGGCCAGGGCGGCGTAGCGTTCCAGCACATCGCGGGTGAGCACCGTCAGCTCGCGTCGGCTGGCTAGCGCGGCGGCTAGGGGTAGGCTTTCGTCACCGAGCTGCACCGAGGCCGTATCGCTGAGGCGCGCCGCCCGCAATACCTCTTCTACCAGCGGGTTGTGGTTGAGGGGCACCACCGCCAGCGCGTCGCCGGGCTCGTAGTGCAGGCCCGCGCCCGCCAGGTCTAGCTCGATGTGGTAAGTTTCCTTGTCCGAGCCCCGGCCGTTCAACTGAATGCTTTCGAGCACTTTCGCGGGCCAGGGGTTTTCGTGGGTATACTCCGTTTCGGTCGGGGCAGCTTCCTGCACCACCACCGCTGGGCTAGCCACAGCTACACCAGCACCAGCCACACTAGCACCGGCCGCCGGGGCAGTGGCTGGGCCCGCCAAAATGTCGAGCACCGCTTCTATCCACTGCGTGGCGGGCGCCTTGAAGGCCACATCGGCATCCACACGGTCGAGCAGACGGGTACCGCCCAACTCGGCTAGTTTTTGGTCAAAGTCCTTACCCGTTTGGCAGTAGTGCAGGTAGCTTTTGTCGCCCAGCGCCAGTACGGCATAGCGCAGGTTGGGCAGCTTAGGCGCCCGCGAGCCGTTAATGAACTGGTGCAGCTCCTCGGCGCTGATGGGCGGGTCGCCTTCGCCGTGGGTGCTCACTACCACGAGCAGGTTTTGCTCCTGCGCCAGTTGCCGGGGCGAGTAGTCGTTCATGTCGCGCACCACAGCAGCCAAGCCCCGGGTGGTGGCGGCCGCAGCAGCTTGCTCGGCTATTTTCTTGCCGTTGCCCGTGTGTGAGCCGTAGAGAATCGTGATTTTCTGGGTGGCGGGGGCCACGGCTGGCGCAGCGGCGGCCGCCACGGCGGGCACTGCGCTGGGGCTAGCCGTGCCTTGCGCAGCCTGGCCATAGAGGTAGCCACTCAGCCACACCAGCTGCTGCGAAGTCAGGCCAGCCGTAAGCTGCTGCAAAGTTGCCTCGTCGAGCGCGGGCGGGAGGGTAGGGAGCGTGGGCATCAGAGATTAGATAGAAAAAGCGGGTTCCACCGGTACTTCCTGCGTGAAATACTCGGGGTCGGTGGCAGCCACGAGGCCGGCGGCGAGGGTCGCGCCAGTTTGCTCATCCACCAAGATGAAGGCTCCCGTGACGCGGTTACGGCGATACTCATCGGCTGCCAGGGGTAGGGCCGTTTTCAGGCGCACCCGCACGATGTCGTTGAGCTTGGCTTCGTCAGTGCCTTGGCTCTCAAAGGTTTCGATGTTAGTCTTTTGCAAAATGGTCGTTACCGACGCCTTCACCACGGCGGCGTGGTGCTGCAGCAGCAGCTTGCGGCCGGCGCGCAGGGGGCGCTCGTCCATCCAGCATAGGGTCGCCTCTAGCTCGCGCACTACCGCTAGGTGGGCAGTAAGGGGCACGATGGTGTCGCCGCGGCTCACATCTATGTCGTCGCGCAGGCTCAGTACTACGCCCTGGGGCGCAGTGGCCGAGGCTACCGCCCGTTGGTTAAGTTCGATAACATCAATAACTGTTTCGAGGCCCGACGGCCAGATGCGCACCTTGTCGCCGACTCGGTATGTGCCACTCTGCACGCGGCCGGCGTAGCCCCGGTAGTCGGGCAACTCCTCGGTTTGGGGCCGAATGACGTATTGCACTTGAAAGCGCGGCTCGTTGGGGTTGGCATCAGCCGGCACGGGCACGCTTTCGAGGTGCCCGAGCAGGCTCGGGCCCTGGTACCAGCTGATGTGCTGCGAGCGCTTCACCACGTTGTCGCCTTGCAGCGCGCTCAGCGGAATAGCTACCACGTGGGCTAGCTTCAGCTGCTGCGCAATGGCGTCGTAGTCGCGCACAATCTTTTGAAAAACAGCTTCGTCGTAGCCTACCAAATCCAGCTTATTCACGGCCAGCACAAAGTGCTTGATGCCCAGCAGCGACGCTAGTAGCGTGTGGCGGCGCGTCTGCTCAATCACGCCCTGGCGGGCATCTACCAGTACAATGGCCAGGTCGGCGTTGCTCGCGCCGGTCACCATGTTGCGCGTATACTGCACGTGGCCCGGCGCATCGGTAATAATAAACTTGCGGCGGGGGGTAGTGAAGTACTTGTGCGCCACGTCGATGGTGATGCCCTGCTCGCGCTCAGCCTTGAGGCCGTCGGTAAGCAGCGCCAGGTCTACGTCGGTGCTGTTGGTGGCCGAGCGCTTCTTTTCGAGCGTCGCCAGCACGTCCAGCGATACTGAGTCGCTGTCGTACAGCAAGCGGCCAATAAGCGTGCTCTTGCCGTCGTCGACGCTGCCGCAAGTGATAAATCGGAGAATATCCATAGTCTTAAGGTACAGGATGTGGTAAATGGGTAGGTGTGAAAAATTTATAGATGTATTGGGGGGTAGGGATGAACTTAAAAGCCATAGCAACACGGATTTACTTGGCCTTACTTCCCACATTTCCACAGGCAACACATCTCCCACATCCTTAAAAATAGCCGTTGCGCTTGCGGTCTTCCATGCCGGTTTCCGACAGATTATCGTCGAGGCGGGTGGCGCCGCGCTCGCTCACCTTGGCCAGCAATAAGTCTTGAATGATGTCGTCGATAGACGAGGCATCGCTTTCCACGGCAGCGGTACAGGTCGAGTCGCCCACGGTGCGGAAGCGCACACGGCGGTTCACGATTTCGTCGGTTTCGTCCAGGTTGAGGTGCTCGCTCAGGCCCAATAATTGGCCGCTAGGCAGCACCACGCACTGGCGCTCGTGCGAGAAATAGATTTCAGGCAGCTCGATTTTTTCGCGCTGAATGTAGTTCCACACATCCAGCTCGGTCCAGTTCGAAATGGGGAATACGCGCACGTTTTCTCCCTTCTGGATGCGGCCGTTGTAGATGTTCCACAGCTCGGGGCGTTGGCGCTTGGGGTCCCATTGCCCAAACTCGTCGCGCACCGAGAAAATACGCTCTTTGGCGCGGGCCTTCTCTTCGTCGCGCCGTGCGCCCCCAATGCACGCATCAAACTCAAACTCCTCAATCACGTCAAGCAACGTGTACGTTTGCAGCGGGTTGCGGCTTGGGTATTTGCCACCCGGCTCGCGCAAGCCGCGCTCCCGAATAGTGTCCTCCACCTTGCGCACAATCAGCTTTTCGCCCAGCTTAGTCGCCAGCTTGTCGCGGTAGTCGATGATTTCCTGGAAGTTGTGGCCCGTGTCGATGTGCACCAGCGGAAACGGAAACTTACCGGGCCGGAAGGCCTTTTCGGCTAGCCGCGTGAGCGCAATCGAGTCTTTGCCGCCCGAGAACAGCAGCGCCGGCCGCTCAAACTGGCCCGCCACTTCGCGCATAATGTGAATGGCTTCGGCTTCTAATCTATCTAAATAATCCATGATGTAGGTATAATCTCCTGTCTGTTATGTAATTCGTTTATCCTTGCGAGTCCGGCAGCGGCTCCACCACCGGGTCGAGGCCTTGGTGGGCAGTCGTGTGGAGGCCGCACTCTTTGGCATCGGCATTTTCCCACCACCAGCGGCCCGCCCGAAAATCCTCGCCCGGCTTGATAGCCCGGGTGCAGGGCGCGCAGCCAATGCTTACGAAGCCCTGCTGGTGCAGCGGGTTGGTAGGCACCCCGTGCTGCTGCGTGAAGGCTACCGTTTCCTCCCAGGTCCACTCAAACAGCGGGTGCACCTTGATGAGCTGGTGGCCGGCATCCCACTCCACGGGGTGCATGTGCTGGCGGTTGGCCGACTGCTCGGCCCGAATGCCGGTGAGCCAGATGTGCGTACCAGCCAGCGCCCGGGCCAGCGGCTCCACCTTGCGGATGTAGCAGCACTCCTTGCGGTTTTCAATGCTCTCGTAGAAACTGTTAGGACCTTTTTTGGTCACCAGGGCTTCGATGCTGGCGCCAATTGGGGCGAAGGACTCAATGGGCTGGCCGTAGCGCAGCAGCGTCTTATTCCAAGTCGAATAAGTCTCTTGGAAATTGCGGGCCGTGTCGAGCGTAAATACCCGCACGGGCAGCTCATTGGCAAAAATGAGGTGGCTCAGCGCCTGGTCTTCGATGCCGAAAGAAGTCGAAAACGACACCCGGCCAGGAAAGCGCTCCGTCACGGCCCGTATAATTTCCAGCGCGGAGTGCCCGGCCAGTTCTTGGCGCAGGTCGTTGACCTGGGCCGCAAGCGTACTATCCATGAGAAAAGAAGGAGTAGGGATTTTCCGTCGTCGGGCTGGCCATATAGAAGCCAAGCCGATAGGCGAAAGCACGGTGGCCAAGTCTCAGTGACCAGGGGCGCGTTGAAAACCCGAATGATAAGGTAGCCGGTTGGTTGCGACTGCGTTAGGCAGAATTAACAGCTCCGCATCGCTTCCGAGCACATTCGGCCAGCGTCAGACATACAACAACACCCATGCTGTAGGGCAGCAAGTGAAGTGGTCGTAAAGCGGAGATTAATAGAGCAGCACACGGCAACTTGTTTTTATATGGTCAGGACTTGGCACCGTTCCAGCAAGTAGCTGGGGGTTGCCGGCGTTTCGTCGAGCCTGTCTCTCCACGCCTCTGTATAAAAACAATCCTTC
>Ga0160429_1001176_pt1 | contig 15271 bp, 13 predicted proteins | sample SolpanmetagenomR_FD_108199 | JGI IMG/M metagenome (GOLD analysis project Ga0160429, IMG submission 108199) | Solar panel surface microbial communities from Lawrence Berkeley National Laboratory, California, USA - R | ecosystem: Engineered > Built environment > Solar panel > Unclassified ...
CTCCTACGCTAACAGTTTTTCAGAAAAAATACAACCGGTTTGTGGGAAGCAACCGCGTACTCGTAGAAAATGCACTTGCTGGACTAAAAAGGTATGCCATCTTAGCAAATAAGTTCAGGAATAAACGCCTGGAATTTGCGGATGAAATGGTAAACTTGGCTGCTGGATTGTGGAATTTTAAGCTGACAAAAAAAACTGTGATCTGCAAATTACTGGTTGTCAAACACTAACAAGTCTATTAGCTAAGCGGCCACGTGGCCTATTACGAAGATACAAAAGTGGCTCCTATCCCACTAGGCACGAAAAAGTCCAGCCAAGTTGGCTGGGCTTTTTCATTGACGATTAGGCAATCGCGGACTCGCAGAGTCCACGACCCTCCTTACCAAATGCGTGAGCGGTCGGCGGTGGCGCGCACCATCTTGCTGCCGTCTTTGCAGCCGAAGGCCTCGTAAAACTCGGGCATGTTCATGAGCGGGCCGTTGGTGCGGTACATGCCGGGCGAGTGCGGGTCGGTCTGGATTTGCTGGCGCAGGGCCTCGGGGCGCTGGTTGGCGCGCCAGATTTGGGCAAAGCCCAGGAAGAAGCGCTGGTTGGGCGAGAAGCCGTCGATTTTCTGGCCGGCTTTGGCCTGCTGCGTCTTCTGGAAAGCCTGGTAGGCAATGGTGAGGCCGCCGATGTCGGCCAGGTTTTCGCCCATGGTAAGCTTGCCGTTTACGTGCACCGAGTCGAGGGGCGAGAAAGCTTCGTACTGCTTGCCCACCATGTCGGCCTTGGCCGTGAATTTTTCGTTGTCTTCCTTGGTCCACCAGTCACGCAGGTTGCCCTTGGCATCCGAGCGGCGGCCCTGGTCATCGAAGCCGTGGGTCATTTCGTGGCCGATCACGGCGCCGATGCCGCCGTAGTTCACCGCGTCGTCGGCCTTGGGGTCGTAGAATGGCGGCTGGAGAATGCCGGCTGGGAACACAATCTCGTTCATGCTCGAGTTGTAGTACGCGTTCACGGTGGGCGGCGTCATGCCCCACTCGCCGCGGTCGATGGGCTTGCCAAATTTCTTAAGGTTGTCCTGGGTGCGCCACTCGGCGGTGGCAAACAGGTTTTGCAAGGCGCTCGCGCGGGTGATTTTCAGCTTCGAATAATCCTTCCACTTATCGGGGTAGCCGATTTTGACAGCGAAGGCATTGAGCTTCTGGATGGCCTCCTTCTTGGTGGCGGCGCTCATCCAGTCGGTGGCCATAATGCGCTCGGCGTAGGCCTGGCGCAGGTTTTCGACCATCTGCTTGGCGCGCGCCTTAGCCGCCGGGCTAAAGGCCTCATCCACGTAGAGCTGGCCGAAGGCCTCGCCCAGCGCGCCATCAGTAGCGCGCAGGGCACGCTTCCAGCGGGGCTGCTGCTGCTTGGCCCCCGTGAGCACCTGCGTAAAGCGGAAGCTGGCGTCGCCATAGGCTTGGGGCAGGGCCGAGGTCACGCCCTCCACCAGGTGCCAGCGCAGGTACTGCTGCTGCACCGCGATGGGCGTGTTGGCCATTAGCTCGTTGGCGGCCGCCAGGTACTCGGGCTGGCCGATGATGAGGTCCTGGGCGCTGCCGAGGCCACTTTCCTTCAGCACCAGCGGCAGGTTCAGGCTGGGGTAGTCTTTGGTGGCCTGGGCCACGGTCACCTTGTTGTAGTTTTTGAGGCGGTCGCGCAGGTCTACGCGGCTCCGGCTGGCCTGGGCCATCTTGGTTTCGAGGGCCAGCACGGCGTCGGCGTTGGTGGCGGCCAGGCTTGGCGCATCGCCCAGCAGCTGGAAGATGCTGGTCATGTATGCCTTGTAGGCGGCCCGGATGGTCTTCGAGCGGCCGTCGTCCTTGAGGTAGTAGTCGCGGTCGCCGAGGCCCAGCCCGCCCTGGCCCATGCGCACGGCATACTGGGTGCTGTTCTTGCTATCCTGGCTCACGCCGAAGCTATACCAGCCCGTACCATATGACCTGGGGTCGGCCATATACTGCTGCACATCGCCCAGACTCTTGAGGTCTTCGATTTGCTTGAGGCGCGGCTGCAAGTACATCAGGCCCGCGGTTTCGATAGCCGCCGAGTCCATGGCTGCCGCGTAGAAATCGCCCACCTTCTGCTCGTTCGAGCCGGCCTTGGCCGAGCGGTCGGCCGAGGCTTTCACCAAGATGCGCTTCTCGACGGCGATGTTGCGGTCGGCTAGCTCGTTAAAAGCACCCCAGCGGGTTTCGGCCGCCGGCACGGGGTTGCTCTTGAGCCAGTTGCCATTGGCATAGTGATAAAAATCGTCGCACGGGCTCACCGACTGGTCGATGTTGGCGAGGTTGATGCCCACCCCCTGCTGGGGCGGCGTGGGCTTAATTGGCGGCCCAAAAGCGGTGGCCGCCGCGAGGCCGCCGAGGCCCAGCGTAGCCAGCGCCAACCGCGAGATAGTGATAGAGGACATGAGAGTGCTATGGTTGGGAGATGAATGTAAACTAGCGTCGCCGTAATAGATGCCGGCTAGCTTTCACGGTTGCACCAGGGGTAATGTTTAAAGCTGCCTAGCGCGATTCCGTAGGCAACATCCGGCCCGGTCCGACGGCTTACCGCCGTCGGACCAGGCCGTACCCAAACTCCGAAGCTGCGCTAAACTAGCTTACGTTGCTACCAGATGCGCGCCTGCTCGGCCGTGGGGCGCTCCATCTTGTCGGTGGGCTTGCAGCCGAAGGCCTTATAAAACTCGGGCATGTTCATGAGCGGGCCGTTGGTGCGAAACTGCGCCGGCGAGTGCGGGTCGGTGAGCACTTGCTGGCGGGCTGCCTCAGGGCGAATGTTCGTGCGCCAGATCTGGCCCCAGGCCAGGAAGAAGCGCTGGTCGGGCGAGAAGCCGTCGATGCTTTTGCCAGCCTTGGCCTGCGCCGTTTTCTGGAAAGCCTGGTAGGCGATGGTGAGGCCGCCGAGGTCGGCCAGGTTTTCGCCCATCGTGAGCTGGCCATTTACGTGCACCGAGTCGAGGGGCGAGAAGGCGTCGTACTGCTTGCCCACCATCGCGGCCTTGGCGTTGAACTTGTCGCCATCTTCCTTGGTCCACCAATCGCGCAGGTTGCCCTTCGAGTCGTACTGCCGGCCCTGGTCGTCGAAGCCGTGGGTCATTTCGTGGCCGATCACGGCGCCGATGCCGCCGTAGTTTACCGCATCGTCGGCCTTGGGGTCGTAAAACGGCGCCTGCAAGATGCCAGCCGGGAACACAATCTCGTTCATCGGCGGGTTGTAGTAGGCATTCACGGTGGGCGGCGTCATGCCCCACTCGGTGCGGTCGATCGGCTTGCCAAACTTGCTGAGGTTGTCCTCACCGGCCCAGGTGCGGGCGGCCAGCACATCCTGCAAGTAGCTCTGGCGGTTGATGCTGAGCTTGGAATAGTCTTTCCACTTATCGGGGTAGCCGATTTTTACCACGAAGGCGTTGAGCTTCACCAAGGCTTCCTTCTTGGTAGCGGCGCTCATCCAGTCGGTGGCCATAATGCGCTCGGCGTAGGCCTTACGCAGGTTTTCGATCATCTCCTTGGCGCGCGCCTTGGCAGCCGGCGAGAAGGCTTTATCGACGTACAGCTGGCCGAAAGCCTCACCCAGCGCGCCATCAGTAGCGCGCAGCATGCGCTTCCAGCGGGGCTGCTGCTGCTTGGCCCCCGTCAGCACCTGCGAGAAGCGAAATGCCTCGTCGCCGTAGGCCTTTGGCAGGGCCGAGGTCACGCTGCTCACCAGGTGCCAGCGCAGGTACTCGCGCTGGTCGGCGATGGGCTCGCTGGCGAGCATGGTGCTCACTTCCTTGAGGAAAGCGGGCTGACCCACAATAATTTCCTTCGCCGCGCTGAGGTGGTATTCCTTCAGCATGAGCGGCAAGTCGAGGTTTGGAAACTCCTTGGTGGCCTGGGCAACCGTCAGCTTGTGGTAGTTGGCCTGCGGGTCGCGCAGGTCCACGGGGCTTTTGCTCGCCTTGGCCAGGCGCGTTTCGAGGCGCATGACCGTGGCGGCGTTGGCCGTGGCGGCGGCTTCGCTATCGCCGAGGCGCTTGAAGGTGTTTATCAAGTACGTCTGATACGCGGCCCGGATGGTTTTGGAGCGCGCATCCTCCTTGAGGTAGTAGTCGCGGTTGGGCAGCGTAAGGCCGCCTTGGTAAAACTGCACCGCGTACTGGGTGCTGATTTTCTCGTCCTGGCCCACGCTCGCATCAAACCACACGCTGCCAGCCTGGGCCCGGGGGTCGGCCAAAAACTTCTGCATGTCGGGCAGTGTCTTGATGGCCGCGATGCGGTCGAGGGAAGGCTTGAGGTAAGTCAGGCCGGCCTTTTCGATGGCTACCGTGTCCATGGCGGCGGCGTAGAAATCGCCCACCTTTTGGGCGTTGCTGCCCTTAGCCGCCGAGGCCGAGTTGCGCGCCAGCTCTTCCAGGATGGCTTTTTGCGTGGCGTTGTTGCGGTCGGCCAGCTCGTTGAAGCTGCCCCAGCGGCTTTCGGCGGCGGGCACCGGGTTGTTTTTGAGCCAGTTGCCCGAGGCGTAGTGAAAGAAGTCGTTGCAGGGCGCTACCGAAGGGTCGATGTTGGCCGGGTTGATGCCCACGCCAGCCGACGCCGTGGTTTGTGCCAGCGCCGGGGAGCTCACGGCCAGGCCCAGCGCCGCCACGGCCACCGCCGCGCCCCGCTGGTAACGGGAAATTTTTGACATAAAAAGGAACACGTGGATGGGTAACTACTAGGATTGAGACGCGCAAGTTAAGCGGTGCTGGCCAACCAACTACTCGGGTGGCCGCCAGCTTCCACCTAGCCAAAACACTGGTTGGCTCTCCGGTAAGTGCTATTTAAAGCAGTTTTACAGTTGGTGTACAGGTGGGGTGTACCGTGGCGGGCGTAGCCACCGAGCCTAGCTCCACCTCCACCCTGACGCCCGCCGTACCTTCGTGCCATGCCGCTTTATCCTCGCCATGCCGCCCCTGCCCCCACCGAGCCGGCCGCCCCGCTCAGCCTGGGGGCCCTGCTGACGCAGGTGCGGGCCGCCCTGCACCACCGCTTTCCCGATAGCTACTGGGTGGTGGCCGAAGTGGCCGAAATGACCCGCCCGCGCCAGCCGGGCGGCCACTGCTACCTTACCCTCACCGAGCCGGCCGCCGGGGCCGAGGCGCTGGGCTTCACGGCGCAGGCACGGGCTACACTCTGGGGCAGCCGCTACCAGCAAATCGCGCCCGCCTTTGCCGAGGCTACCGGCCAGGAGCTGCGCCCCGGCCTGCGCCTGCTGCTGCGCGTAAAGGTGACGTTTCACGAGCAGTATGGCTTTTCGCTCGATGTGCTGGCCCTCGACCCCAGCTACACCGTGGGCGAGCTGGCCCGCCTGCGCCTGGCTACCCTGCGCCGGCTAGCCGAAAAAGACCTGCTCGAACGCCAGCAGGAGCTCGCGCTGCCGCTCGGCCCGCAGCGGCTAGCCGTCATCTCCTCCCCTACCGCCGCGGGTTTTCAAGACTTTGTGCGGCAGCTCGAAGAAGCTCCTTACGACTTCGCCCTCACGCTGTTTCCGGCCCTTATGCAGGGCGAAGATGCGCCGGCTAGCATCCGCGCCGCCCTCGACGCCATCCGGCCGCGCCGGGGGCAGTTTGAGGTGGTCGTTATCATCCGGGGTGGTGGCTCGAAGACTGATTTGCTGGCTTTTGACGAGTATGGACTAGCGGCGGCGGTGGCCTCTTTCCCGCTGCCCGTGCTTACAGGCATCGGCCACGAGCGCGACGAGGCGGTGGTAGACCTGGTGGCCCACCGCGCCCTCAAAACGCCCACGGCCGTGGCGGCTTTTTTGGTCGAGCGGCTGGCGCGCCTCGAAGGCTTGCTGCTGGAGCTAGCCGACCGTGTGGCCGACCGCAGCCGCCAGCACCTGGCCCGGCACCACGCCCACTTGCAGCGGCTAGCCGACCACTCCCGCGCAGCGGCCCGCCAGCAGCTGCGCCAGGCCCAGAATACGCTGGCCCAGCGCAGCCACCAGGCTACCCAGGCCCCGCGCCAACACTTGCGCCAGCTGGCCCAGCACCTCGCAAGCTACCGCTACACCTTGCCCCAGGCCGCCCGCCGCGCACTCACCCGCGAGGAGCAGCGCCTCCGCCGGCGCTCGCGCACGGTGCTGCGCCGCTTTGCCCGCCACCACCAGCGGCGGCGCGAGCAATTGCTGCGCCAGCGCTTTCTGGTGCAGCGCGGGCTGGAGCGAGCCCTTAAAAAGCATGAATTCAAAATTATGAATTATGAGTTGAGCAGCTTGCGGCTCGAAAACCGCATTTTGCGCCAGCAGCCCACCCTAAATCAAGCTATTTCGCCCCCAACTCATAGTTCATAATTTTGAATTCATAACTGATGTTACGCAGCACCTGAGCCAGTCTGCTGGAAACAGGCTTTTTCTGCTCTCCTGGAGGTCATTTCCAGCAAGCTGACGTGGGTCGTGCGTAACAGCAGTTCATAATTAACCAAAAAGTGACCTACAACGAAGCCATCCAAGAGCTGGAAACCATCCTGCGCAGCCTCGAAACTGACCAGGTAGATGTCGATGACCTCACGACGCGCGCCGAACGCTCGGCCGAGCTTATTCGCCTGTGCCGCCACAAGCTGCGCCACGCCGAAGCCTCGCTCGACCGCGTCTTCGACTCGCTCGATGAAGAAGCAGACGAAGAGGAAACCGAAGCCCAAGAGCCAGAAGAAGAGGACGATGATGAGAATGAAGCCGACAGCGACGACTACCAAGCCGGCGGCCCCGGCCGGCCCATGCAGCCGCGCCTTTTCTAGGCATGTCAAAAGCCGACTGACCAGCGGCACTTAGGCAGCTAGTCAGTCGGCTTTTGTGGTGAGTCTTAAGAACCAGCCGGCTTAGTTGCGGCGCACGTGGATTTGCACGCGCTCCCCGTTTTCGCTGGTGGTGGGCATCACGTCGATACGGTCGGCCTCGTCGTAATAGGCGGCCACGCCGCGCACGATGCCCACGGCTAGCCCGCCCATCCGGCGCGCCGACACGTAGTCAATCAGCAGCTCGTTGGCGTTGAGGCGCGTGACTTGCAGCACGGGTGGGGCATTGTCGACGTGCTGCTTGCGCACCTGGTAGTGCATGGTATTCTCGGTATGCTCGAGCATGTCGAGCGTGCGCCAGTCGGGGTCCAAGTACTTCTGGTACATGTACATGAGGTCGGGCACGAGATACTCGCCAAACTTCTCGTGCAGCTCACCAGCCGGAATGCCCGTCATCTCGGCAGCTTGGCCCACCAGCTCGTACAGGTGCTCATCGGGGTACACCTCCTTGTGGCTGAAATCGCCGCTTTCAAGCCCCGATAGCTCTACTAGCTTCACCCAGGTGCTGTGGTCGTATTGCGTTTGGACGTAGCGCTTGAGCAATGTCAGAATGGTGCCGTGCATAAAGAAGGGAGGGGAATTACTGGCTAAACCCCACTTTCACCTTAAAAGTTAACCGGAAGCTTTCGGCCGGCCAACTGGCCACCGAAAGCTTCCGGTTACAATCAACCGCTTACTGCAACGGCCTTAAATATTGCCGATTACCGTCATGGTTGTGAGCGTGGGGCCGGCGCTGCCGCCGGTGGGCTCCACCGTCATGGCAAATGCCTGGGCACTCGCGATATCTTTCATGTGCTGGAGGCTGGCGCCCGCCGCCGTATTGGCGGCCAGCACTCCAGCATCGACCGGCTTGCCGTTGTTGAGGGCCCAGAGCTGGTATTGCTTGCCGGCGGGCAGGGCGGGGAGCTGCTGCACATCGACGTACACGCGGTGGGTCGCTTGGCTGAATAGCACGCGGGCGCGGGCCGCGGGGTGGGCCGGCGTGCCCGCCAGGGCTACTAGCTTAAACTCATTGGGCGAGCGCAGCACGTGCAGCTGCTCGCTTAGCTGTTCAGTTTCAGTTTGGTAGCGGCGCTCATTTACCTGCGACGTAGCGGCAAACTGCGCCTGACTGTTTTGGGCGGCTACCAGGTCGGTATTGGCCTGCTGCCAGCGGCTGTAAAGCAGGGCGTTACCGGCCAAGCTCAGCACCAGGGCTACGGAGGCGGCGATGGCCCAGCCACTGCGGCTAGCAGTGGGCGCCATCGGGGCGGCCACCGGTTGGTTTTGCGGATTAGAGGCCGAAACGCGCATGGTTGGGGCGGCGGTTATCGGGTTTTCGGCGGCCACGGGGGTAGCTATTTCGGCTAGCACGCGGCCCAGCACCCGCTCGCGCAGGCCGGCGGGTGGCGTGAGGGCGTGGGCTTCGGCAAATACGCCCACGCCGGCTAACAACTCGTCGAGTTCTTGGCGCACGGCGGGCGAGCGCTGGGCCCACGCCTCGACCTCGGCCTGGCCGGCGGCGTTCAGCTCGCCGAGCGCGTATTGCTCGAGGCGGCCTGATTCTATATAATTTTGGAAATCTTCCACGGGAGTACGAATTGACACAGTTAGCGGATAAGTTTGGCGAGGACCTTCAGCGCGGTGCGAGCCCGGGTTTTCACAGTGCCAAGTGGCAAGTTGAGTTCTTCGGCCGCTTCGCTCTGGGTGAAGCCGCCGAAATAGAGCAAGTCGATAACCTGTCGCTGCTCGGGCACTAGTTGCTTGGTAATTTCTTGCAAGCCAAGGTGCTCGGGGCGGAAGGTAACCGGGGCGGCCTGCCGCTGCGCGGCCAAGCTATCGTCGATTCCCTGGGTTTTGGCACCTACGCGGTGCTGCCGCGAGCGGATTCTGTCAATCGCCAAATTGCGGCTAATATTCACCACCCAGGTAAACAGGCGGCCTTTGGTGGTGTCGTAGCTCTCCATCGAGTGCCAGATTTTGACGAGTGCTTCCTGGAGCACATCCTCGCTCTCGTCGTCGGCTTTCACGATGCGGTGGATGACGCCGTAGAGAGCCGCCGAATAGCGGTCGTAAAACTCGGTCATGGCCGACTGGTCGCGGGCCCGCAGGCGCGTGACCAGTGCCGCTTCGGCGGCAGTGGGGGTGGAAATAAGGGGGAGGTCGGGCACGGGGAGGGCGACGGGGCTAAACCAGAGAAGCCAACCGAAACGTTCGGTAACTCTGGGCGAAAGTAGTGGAAGCTGTCGAGTTTTCTACGGGAATGCCATCGCTACGCAGCTGGCTGGCAGGTGGTACAACTTCACAGCCGGCTAGCTGGTTTGGACTATTACGGTACGCAGCGCTTTTAGTCGCTCCTTATTCTTCCCTATGGCCATCGCATCCGTCAATCCTTATACCGGCCGCCAGCTGCGCCGCTTTGCGGCTTTCTCCTGGGTTAAAACTGCGCGCATCCTGGGCCAGGCACACCGGGCGGCCGCCCAGTGGCGCGCTACTTCGTTTGCCGAGCGCGCAGCCATCGTGCGCCGGGCCGGCGCGCTGCTGCGCGAGCGCCAGGAAGCGCTGGCCCACCTCATGGCCCTCGAAATGGGCAAGCCGCTGCGCGATGGCCGCGCCGAAGCCCAAAAGTGCGCCACCTGCTGCGACTACTACGCCACGCACGCCGAAGCCTTCATGGCCGACGAAATCGTGGCCACCGATGCGGGCCGCAGCTTTATCAGCCACGCGCCGCTGGGCGTGGTGCTGGCCATCATGCCCTGGAATTTTCCGCTCTGGCAGGTAGTGCGCTTTGCCGCGCCCGCCCTTATGGCTGGCAACGTGGGGCTGCTCAAGCACGCGCCCAACGTGCCGCAGTGCGCGCTGGCGCTCGAAAAGATTTTTCACGACGCGGGCTTGCCGCCGCCGGCCTTCCGCACGTTGCTTATTGAAAATGAGCCCGTGGCGCAGCTGCTAGCCGATCGCCGCGTGGCCGCCGTGACGCTCACCGGCTCGGAGCGGGCGGGCGTAGCCGTGGCCGCCGCCGCCGGACAGCACCTCAAGAAAGCCGTGCTGGAGCTGGGCGGCTCCGACCCGTTTATCGTGCTGGCCGATGCCGACCTGCCGCTCGCCGCCCAAACCGCTGCCCACTCCCGCATGCTCAATGCCGGCCAGAGCTGCATCGCGGCCAAGCGCTTTATCGTCGAGAAAACGGTGCAGCCTGAGTTCGTGCGGCTGCTCAAAGGCCACCTGGGAAAGTTGCGCTACGGCGACCCGCTCGACGAAGCCACCGACTACGGCCCGCTCGCCCGCCCCGACCTGGCCGACACGCTTAGCCAGCAGGTGGCCGACTCGGTGCGGCAGGGCGCCCGGGTGGCGCTGGCCGGCGGCCAGCCCCGGCCCGGCGCCACGCAGTTTGCTCCCATCATTCTGACCAACGTTAAAAAAGGCCAGCGGGCCTACACCGAGGAGCTGTTTGGGCCGGTGGCGCTGGTGCTCACCGCCCGCGACGCAGCCCACGCCGTGGCGCTGGCCAACGACTCGGAATTTGGCCTGGGCGCCGCCGTGTGGACCCGCGACCCGGTCCGGGGTGAGGCCCTGGCCCGGCAGCTCGAAAGCGGGGCCGTCTTCCTCAACGGCCTGGTAAAGTCCATGCCCGAGTTGCCTTTTGGCGGGATTAAGAAATCGGGCTACGGCCGCGAGCTTTCTTACCTCGGCCTCCGTGAATTTGTAAACCAGAAGTCCATCTGGATTGCCAAAGAGCCGCAGCCGAGCCCCGCCAAAACGGAGTAGCCCCGCCGCTGGCTAGCAGTAGCCCCCCACCCGGTACACCAGGTAGCCGGCCATTTCGTGCAGCAGCAGGCTCCAGCGGCTAAGGGCATCGGCGGCGGGCAGCAGCCAGTAGTCGGGCAGGTAGCGGCGGTCGGTGGACCGAAAATCGGCCGGGAAAAGCTGCGGGTGCAAACCTACTTTGGCAAAGCAGCCCTGGGCCCGCCGCTCGTGGAAGGCCGACGTCACGAGCACCAACGACTTGATATCCGGGTGCTTGGCCAGCAGCGCTTTGGTAAAGAGCGCATTTTCGCGGGTATTGCGGCTGCGCTCTTCCACCAGGATAACCGAGTCGGGGACCCCGCTTAGGAGCAGCAGCGTGTACAGGCCGCTCGCCTCGGTGCCCGCCACGCGCAGCACCGCCCCCGAACCACCCGAGATGATGATGCGCCGCACCCGCCCGGCCCGGTAGAGCCACAGCGCGTTGGTGAAGCGGTCGGCGCCGCAGCCCAGGTACACGCGGTCGGGCGGCGACTTATCGCCGAGGGCCACGCCCGTGAGCAGCACCGCCGCATCGGCCGGGGCCAGGCTGGCTAGCGCCACGGGCGGCTTTTCCCAGGCCAGCAGGGCTTCGTTGACCAGCGCATTGTTGGTGCCGAGGAGCACGAGCAGCGCCGTGGCCCGCAGCCAGCGGCGCTGGGCCCGGCTACCTGGCTGGGCCACGAGGGCGCCCAGCAGCAGGGCCACCAGCCACACGGCCGGTAGCAGCACAAAGTCCAGAAGCTTAGAAAGTAGAAAGAACAAACGAACGAAGCTTAGATCGGTTTCGAAGTCAAGGTGCGGCCACGTAGTAGCGCGGACTTTCAATCCGCAAGTCCGTACGGCCAACTGCATCGCGAACTAAAAGCCCGCGCTACGGCACCACTACTCGGAAAATTGCCAGGGGGTGAACTCTACGCAAAAACGTCACGCCACCGAGCAGGTAGCATGACGTTGAGCAGAGTAAAAATGGGTTAGCCCGCCACTGGCACAAAGGCCCGCAGGCGGTCGAGCTGGGCCGTTACTTCGGCCTCGCTGGTGAGGGCGTCGCACTCGAGCAGGCGGCCTTGGCAGTAGCTCACGAAGAAGGGCGCTACTTTCTGCTGCATCAGCTTCTTGGCCACCGGGTTTTGGTCGGTGTCGAGGCGCACGAAAAGAATCCCCGCGTTTTGCGGGTCGTCCACAAACCTGGCGAAGGGCGGTGTTAGCGCTTCGCAGACGGCGCAGTTTTCGGACGTAAATTTGGCAAATACCTTCAGGTGCTCGTGCGTGAGGCGGCGCAGGTGGTCATCATCGGTATCTACTACTTGTCGGCGGGCTTCTTCAGTCATAATATAAAAGCTTGGGGAATGGCAGCTAAAACCAGTAATCGGGGCAAAGGTTCGGGCACTAAAAGCTTACTTAGCGCGATTACGGAGTCAGGGTACGGCCAGGTTTCAGTCCGCCAAGCAGGCCTGGCAACTCGCGGCCTGAAAGTCCGCGCTACGGTACCGCGACTCCAAAGCTACGCTAACGCCGCAGCATTAGGGTGCGAATATATTTAACCGGTGCGCTGCCGTAGCTCAAGAATTGCTCGTTGAAGTTCTTGAGGTGGAAGGCCGCGCCTTCGCGCTGCTGCACTTCCTGGCGCAGAGCTACGATTTCGGTGTAGCCCGTAAAGTACGAGCTGAGCTGCACCTGGCTCAGGGTGGCGCGGTGCCACTTGTTGCGGGCCTCGGCTTCTTCCTGGAAGCCGGCGCCCATGAGCAGCGCTACTACGTCCTGCTCGCTAGCCTGCCGGGTCTGGATGAGGTTATCGACCACCGCGTTGAGGGTCGAGCGCATATTCCACTTGTCCCAGAGCAGCCAGATTTCGTCGCTGTTGTTGCCGTAGCCGCTTTCGAGCATCATGCGCTCCGAGTACACGGCCCAGCCCTCGATCATGGCGCCGTTGCCGAAGATGCTCTTGACCAGCGAGGGCGAGCGGTTGGCGTACACGAGCTGCGTGTAGTGCCCCGGAATGGCCTCGTGGATGTTGAGAATCTGCAAGGTATAGTCGTTGTACTCGCGTAGGTAGCTTTCGGCCTGGGCGGCCGTCCAGCTCGCGGGCAGCGGCTCCACGTTGTAGTAGGTGTTGGCCTTGGTGTCGTAGGGGCCGGGGGCGCTCACGCTGGCGCCCGCCCCGCTGCCGCGCATATAGCCCGGCGTTTCGCGCACTACCAGCGGCTTGGTGGGGTCCTGGGTCAGGAGCTGGTGGTCGTCCACAAACTTGGTGAGGGCCGGAATCTGGCGCTTCACGGCGGCTACGAAGCCCTCGCGCGGGGCGTGCTTCAGCGTCAGCTGGTCGATGACTTGGCGAATGAGCTGCAAGGTATCGGTGGGCGCTGGCTGGCCCACGCAGTACTTGGGGAAGAGCCGCGCCGCCCGCCGGCCCATGTCGTGCAGCAGGTCGGCCTGGTGCTGCTGGGCCAGCTTCAGCACCTGCCCGGCCGAGTAGCGTGACTGAATATCGAGGGCAAATTTCCGGTCAAAAAGTGCCTTGCCGATGCGAAACGAGCGAAAGACCTTGGTACTAGTCAGCTGCTTATTCAGAAAACCGACGTAGCCAGTCACCGCCGCCTGCGCCCCCGCAATGCGCTGGGCCAGCACCTGCTTTTCGGCCGCGCTCAGGGTTGACTTCCGCACCGAGTCGGCCAGGGCCGCGCCAAACACGGCCAGGCCGCCCTGGTTTTGCTGCACCGCCAGGGCGAGGTGCTCGCGGGTGGGGTGGCTGACGTTGGCCTGCGCCGCCGCGTAGTAGGCCGCCGCGCCCGCAATCTTGTCGGAAATGTTGCGCAGGCGGCGCGCCAGCGGGTAGTGGCGGCCAGTGAGCAGGTCGCCCACGCTGGCCCCGAGGTTGTACTCGGCGGGGTTCCACTGCCAGCTGCGCAGCGTGTCGGCGTACCAGCGCGCCGACTGCAACTGGTTGGCGAGCAGCTGGTAGTCGATCTGGTTGCTGGGCGAGAGGCTGTCGAGCGCAAAGCACGCCAGCGCCCGCTGGTTTTGGGTCGTAAACGCCGCCTCGCGCTGCCGCTGCGCAGCGTCCGGAATCACGAGCAGCGAGTCGTAGGTATGAAAGCCCTGCGAGGCCGCGTAGTCGGGCTTTAGCCGCCAAAAGGCCAGAATAAACTGGTTTTTGAAGCGGTCGAGCCGCGTATCGGCGGAGCCGGCGGCTTGGTCGGTGGTGGTTTTGGTAGAGTTGCTGGTGCAGGCCGGGAGGGCTAGCGCTAGCAAGGGCAAGTAGCGAAGTTTCATAGACTGATTGCGTAGGAGGACAAGCGTATTAAGCTCTAGGCGGAATGCTGCGCGCTTTTTCCACAGGCGCGCCATTCTCAATCCAAGTAATACAAGCGGTAACATTCTCCGCTGGATTTACCCAAGCTACCGCTCGCGGAATGCCCAATGCTTCGGTATGCGTCGTGAATAGCGCCAATACGTTGGTTTCCTGTGACACTACGGCGTGGTCGGTAGCCAATGCGCTTTCGAGCAAATGCACATCTTTGAGCATTTCTTTACGCGTTTTCTCGGTGCATTCTAACCTATAAATGCGGTCGGTTAGGCCACTATCAGCCTCAGGATTTAGCACTACATACAGCTTCTTACCCATCATCCGGGCCAGCCAGTTTTTAGCAAACCCTGATTGATGCTTTTGCCACTCCCAATACTGAGTTTTGGACAGCACTACGCGGTGTTGCCCGGTGGTCATCGCATCCAATACTTGGCGGCAGGCATCCGAAATCGGGTGCTGGCTCTCGCTCGCCGAGCGGGCCACATTGGTATCTACTACCAAGCGGCGGGAGGTAGCTGGTAGCCTCATTGCGCGGCCTCCCCAAACTGCCGCAAACCTACCGCCGTGAGGTACGCATCCTGAGCTTTCAGCTCTATTTCGCTGAAGTCTTCGGGCCATTCGCCATACGCCCCGTCCTCGTCGGGCTGCACGTATTGCACCTCTGTCGCGCCCTTCGCATTGCGCGTAAACCAGTGCAGGCCCACGTCGGTATTCGCAATTTTGCCCTGCGCGATCAGTGTCTGCACCGTCAGCAGCAGCAGGCTACTGTGCGTTTCCACGATTACGCGCACGCCCCGGTTGGCAGCTTCGGCCAGTAGCTCGCCCATCGCCACCTGGGCGCGGGGGTGCAGGTGTAGCTCGGGCTGCTCCACGTACACAATCTGCCCCCCCTGCGCCGCGATGAGCGCCACCAGTATCGGCAGCACCTGCGACACGCCGATGCCGACGTCGGCGATGTTCACCATGTCGGCTTTCCTGGGCTTGGTTTTGCTGGCGGCGGGCAGGCGGTTGACGCTTAGCTCTACTTCGTTGGCGTTTTTAACCTTTGCCGTGACGGAATTGGTGAGGCCAAGGCGTTGGAGGTAATTGTTTAGTTGGGTGAGGGCTTCGGTATTGTTTTGCTGTTGCCATTGGCTGACAGTGCCGGCAGCGTAGAGATCGAAGGTGCCTTTTATTTGGTTTTGAAAAGTTGTTGCCAAATAACTTCGCTTAGGCGCACCTCTCAAACCTGGAATATGGATTATAGGGTCATTGCACCAAACGCATAGTTAGCGTTTTCTGGTTGAGCTTAGAATAATCAGGTGTCACTTTCTAGCTTGCAGGGCCACTTTTTGGATTAGAATTCTTCAAAATCATTTGTGAA
>Ga0160429_1001179_pt1 | contig 15241 bp, 13 predicted proteins | sample SolpanmetagenomR_FD_108199 | JGI IMG/M metagenome (GOLD analysis project Ga0160429, IMG submission 108199) | Solar panel surface microbial communities from Lawrence Berkeley National Laboratory, California, USA - R | ecosystem: Engineered > Built environment > Solar panel > Unclassified ...
GCGCACGTAGCGGGCAGAATCACAGTCCCCATTAGATCAATGAAAACCACAAATCTCATGCTGAAGAGGCAGAAACCACACATATCCTTCAGCCAGATAAGTTCGGCCAAGTTGTGGATGGTACTGTTGATCCAGCGGCGGCGTTGGGATAGTAAAATTGACCAGGTTTCAGGCGCGGCAGTAAGAGCTTGTGCGTCTGGAACGAATTTGAATTTGTATGAAGGGAAGTGCTTCATCATTAGTGTGGTCAGGTAGCGATCTTCGCCAAGAGAGAGCAGGTTTTTCTGGTGCAAGGTGTCAATGGCGGAGGAGGAATAGTCGGTGATAACGGCGTCAGCGATGATGAGTGGTTTGTGTTTGTCGGCGCTGCGAAGACGATACATGCAGAAACTATGAGGTCGCATTAGCTCTTTGTTAGTACGTTATCGCGAATATAAAACTCACCATCCAGGAAGACAAGTCACACTACCAAACAACGACTCGAAAGCCTTGCTCAAGTGATGACTAATAAAGTACTCGTAGACCTGAATCATTGTCCACCAACTCTGATCTTCATTCTCCAAGCTAGTTTCACCACAGATACCTACAATCTTGGCATCATTGGCACAGCTTGCCACGAGGCGAGTTAGAGAGTCTTCCTTGACCATGGTATCGGCGTCGACCATGAAGAGATACTCGTAAAGCTCGGGAGCTACACCAATGACATTGTTGATCTGGTGGTACATTTCAAGCTCTAGAGGTGACATGGGAGCGCGATGATGAACGCGGTTGAGGAAGCTCATGAGCAGGATTTGAGAGTCTCGCTTGCCTCTGTTACCGGGCTTGGACTTGGACTGTTCGGATTCTTTGCCGGTTTTAACTACTACGAGGTAGCTGTGAAATCATAATTAGATGGTTGCGAACACGGTGGCCGACAATTAACTTACGGAACAACATTGCCATCATGCTCATAGAGTCCAGAATACACCTTGCCATAATTGAGTTGCTCGTTACCAGCACCGACGGATTTGAAAGGTAAAGCTGGCGGATCAACCTTTGGGTCAACCCCAAGGATATCAAGAACAATTTTTGACGTGGGACGATCATTTCCACCTCCTGTAACAAGACCGTCGCAGATGACACAAATGAGCTTACGCTTATTGTCATATTTGAGCTCGGCGAGAGAATCGAGGCCTTTACGCAGGTGCTCTTCTCCTTCCGTGTATGCCGGAACTTGACATATGACAAACTTATCTTGTGGTGCTGGCCGTGACTTTGAGCCGAGTTGAAGTGCTGCCAGGAATTTCACGAGGATGACTGCACATAACATGATGGTAAAGGCGAGCAAGATGTAGTTCTGGACTTCGCACACTGGCGTGTCGCGAATGTCGGTCTTACCAGTATAGAAGAGGTTGTTGATACAGTTGTAGTTGAGCTCGGCAGCTGTGCTGTTCGTTTGTGCCCATTTGTTATACTGTGTGGTAATGTCTTGGCCAGGGTTCGCAGTGACAAGGTTCCATAGGTCAGTATCGAGAAAGGTGAATAATGGTGAGCTGGCCTCGATTACTTGGGTATAGGCGTAATCGGAGAAGTCGTATACGTTATTATTGATGATCACCCACGGATATTGCTCAGAAACTCCCAACGCGTTGATCTTCTTTCTGGTAGTGACAAGATCTCCCTTATAATACTGCTGCATTGTCGGCATGAAAGATTGATTGTACCAGTTATTGTTACCCAGAGTTGTGTTTGGGTATTGCGTAATGTAGCCGTAAGTATGTGTGAAGGAGTTCAAGTTCGTAGTAGAGTTTGTTGCGAGGATCAGATTTGGATTTGTGACAAGTCCAGCACATCCGGCGTACAAGGGAATTGGAAAGAGGGAATCCAGATTTAGCCCTCGCAGAGGATCCATCAACGATGGAGTCACCGTGACACCAGGTATACTACTATGCTGTATGCGCCAGAACTTCGAGATGTCGTAAACACGACCTCGTACACTGACCCAGAAATCAGTATCACCTACATGATATCCAACTTCCTTGGTATTCCAGACTTTGTCATAATTCGGACATAGCAGTCGACCGAATTCGATGATATAGAAGATTACCAAGGCGTTGAAGAAGAAGATGAGCATACACAGGACAACCTTTTCTCTCCAGGCCATTCGAACGTCGGGTCGCTTCATGCCACCAATATAGCGTAAGAGTGGAGAAGGGATCCAGAATGTGAGAGCCCAGACAATGCCTATCCATATTCGCCTCGATGAGCTTAGAGGCTGTTCAATGATCGTTTTTGGATCTCCCATCTCAGAGTCTACCTCTTGCGTGTAGCCTTTGATATCATCACCTTTGCTACCAAGACCATAATCACCCCGACTTATACTGCGAAAAGCTGTCGGTCGTTGCTGGTCAGCGTTCAGTAACAGGTTCTCACGGCTTTCAACCATTGCGTTGTCTGCAAAGGGCGAGCCTAGATATCCACTGTTGTTTGCATCGTCGATGCCATACATCTCATGAGAAGATGCCATAAGAGCTTGCTGGCTGAGAAGATCAAGCATATTTTCAGCCTCGGACCACGCATTTTCCCTCAACCACACCCTTTCATTACCAATCTTGACCTCTCCATTGCTCCAACCACGTTCTGCGATGAAACTTTCGATTCCATCTCTGCCTTCCTTGCAGCCAAGCGGCGCGAAGCGTGTGCAGAATTCGTCGATGTCAAAGTCTGCAGTAAAGTCAAGTTGTCTATTTCGGCGATTTGCCCATTCTGGCAGCATGTACGAGCGTAGTTGACGTGAAGCCGAAGCAGCTGACCAGGCATCAGTAGATGCTGAACCAGAAGGTAGTTCATCTGTAGGATGCATGCAGAGTTGAAACCAAACCCTGCTGCTTTCAAGTAGAGCAGGGAGATTGAACCTGCCAATGCGTCCCAACCCGACGTCTTCACCCGACACAGGGTATAGTAACTTTCGGATGAAGCTGCCCTCTTCAGTAGCCCTACCGAAAGTCTCGAGCAAGCCCTCTCTTTGATCAAGTTCCATCTGTCTCTTCTCGCCGACAGATCCTTCCATCATGCCTAATTCTGGTTCGAAACTTGCTACAGCTGACTGCATCTCAGACGAGGCTGTTGGAGGCGCATTCGGCACATTTACACCATCGCTTCGAAATTCAGCATTGATGCCGGTATTATCATCAAAAACTGTTCGCAACGCCACAGCTCGTCCAAAACTCGGACTGGGAATGTCCACAACTGTAAGGCTGACAGTGTCTTCATTGCTCATGACTGGTGTCAGAATCGCATGTCTCGAACTATCTGTAGAGGATCTATCACTGCGGGATGAGAGTTCTTCGGCAAGTGTTTTATTCGCTTTAGAAATCACCCAGTCGACTGTGGCCTCGTAGATGCCAGCGATAAGCACTTCCCTTTGCCTGTCATCGAAGTTTCTGATGAGAAAATCTGGATCAACATCGAGAAGTGCTGCAGCCTCTTCGCAGATTTGTTCCACCTCGCTGTCACTAATCAGCAGTCCGAGAGTGTCTCCTAGCTTCAGTAGTCCAGCTAGAGTTGAGAGCAATTCTCTTCGTGCCGACCCGGATATACCAATACTCTTGAGGGCGTCCCTGAACACCTCTGCGGACGCCGCATCATCAGCTGTTGGAAGATATGACGATGGCTCGAATGTCCCAGACTTCCTCAGAAGAGCATAGCCCGAGGGAATGCCTAATCCTAGAGCTTCGCGCTCTGCTGGCGAGGCTGCTGAGCTTAGAAGATAGTAAAAAACGTCGAATGCACGGTATCCAGGTTCTTGTGGTACATTGAGAAGTCCTTTTGACGCATCGAGGCCAGATGTAGACAACTTTAGATTGATGTTGTTGATCTTGCCACTGAGTATGCATGTGAATGTTACAGCCAGCGAGGAGTGTCTAGAAAGCAAAGGATTTTGAGGTGTGACACATTGTAAGAAGGGGTATATGGCGGAGATAGCTGTGTAGAAGATTGTAGGGACGTCTAGCGGCAGAGTGGATATGAAGGGAGTGAGCAGTGAAGGGCAAGAGTCGTGTAATGAGCTGTAAGGTATCATACATGTCAGCTGTCTTTCTATGCCAATTGCCGCTTCGACAACTGGAACCTACGCAAGCACAATGCAGCCATCCTCTGCTCTTCTGCGAGCATGTTCCCAAGCTCTTTGGGCTATTTGCTCGTCTACCACGAGACTAGATCTCTCATCTGAAGCGAGTGTGCTGTTCCAGGCATTGACCACGATGCTGGTGCTGGATTCCAGGCTGTAGGGTTTGGAGGACTTATACGAGGAGTGAAGGGCGTTCAGTAGGGTCTGTGTAGAGGCTTGCTTGGAGTGAGCAGCAAAGGAACCCATAGAGGACATGGAGTAGGAGGAGTTGCGGTTCGCCATAGTGGCAGAAGGAAGGAAGAGCTGCTGTCTGGCTCAGGCTGACTAAGGCAGTGAAGAACAACAGCTATGAATGAGAGAATGCTCGGCGAAGCTTTTTGCTGGACTCAACTTCAGACAAGATTTCGTGGCGGCGTGGACGTTTCAGCTTAGTTTGTTGTGGGGCAACGCGTGCTCAAACAAAAATAGCTACAGTAGCTGAATCTATATTTGCAGATAGATGCTCACTCCATAGTGGCATCCGTAGTAAACAGACTCATCTCATCCTCTCCTCCTCATCTGGCTTCGTCGCTATGCCTTCCAATATCAGCACTGGCTCTCACAGATTCATGGCCATTCGAGAACCCCGCAATTGTAGGGATAGATTTACCAAAGACAATATTTAGAGTTTGTGGAGCACGCGTCGTCTTTGTTTCAGCTGCCGGCGGCGAAGCCAATAATAGGTTGCGTTAAAAAGTGTTGCTTGCCATCTGGGAGAACGGAAGAGGCCACCGAAGACACTCTGGCTCGTCACACTTCATTCTTTTTGTCCAATTTGTCCAGTCTATCGCTGTAATTTCCTCTTCAGTCTCCTGGCAGATCCGCCCTTTTTATACACACTTTTCACACATCCATCAGACCAATTCTGGACGACTAGCAAGAGACCACACCTACAATCTGCAGGCTTTAGAGCGTCGTGAGCTCGGCCTCCATCCACCGCAATGGCAAACTTCATGTCTGCCGGCGTGCCGCAACACGTAGAGGACTCTCTACCTGCCTTACCACCATACCTTCAGTCTGAAGCACAGCTCACATCACATCTCGCGAGTCGATATCACCTCAGTCTTCCTACAGCAAAACTCTCCTCACATGGTCTGGTCGCATTCAACACGTATACGTCTTCTACAAGAGGCGCGAATGGCGGAAAAGATGGTAGCGCTATGGCAGCTGTTGAGGATATGGCCACTCGTGCTTGGACAAGATTGGGTGCACGAGGCGAGAACCAGGCTGTTGTATTCTTGGGCGAATCAGGATCTGGAAAGACTACTCTGCGTTCGCATTTCCTCAGCTCAATACTAGCTCTATCATCTACACCTCTTTCCTCCAAACTCTCTTATGCAGCCTTTCTCTTCGACTCCATGACAACGACGAAATCGATTACCACACCAACAGCCTCAAAGGCTGGTCTATTCTACGAGTTGCAGTATGACACCACAAGCTCCTCGCGTCCAACTCTGATAGGAGGAAAATTACTAGGACATCGATTGGAGCGAAGACGATTGGCAATGGTCCCCACTGGTGAGAGGAGTTTCCACATCATGTATTATTTGCTGGCAGGTACTAGTGGCGCGGAGAAGCACCACCTAGGACTGGAAGAGTCTTCCCACCTTAACCCAGCAGAGGCAATAACGCATGGATTTGGGCATGGTAGCAGTCAAAAGAGATGGAGATATCTAGGACATCCAACACAACTCAAAGTAGGCATCAACGATACCGAAGGCTTTCAGCAGTTCAAGACTGCCCTGCGGAATCTGGAGTTCCCACGAAACGACATTGCAGAGATATGTCAAGTACTTGCTACTGTAATGCACATTGGTCAGCTCGAATTTGTGACCGTGGAGTCTACTGCCCCAGCTGCAGATGAAAGTGGAGGATATTCCCACGAAGGAGGTGAGCAGATAACGGTAGTCAAGAACAGAGATACTTTGGCCACGATTGCTGCCTTTCTAGGAGTCAGCGTGAACGACCTTGAAATGGCGCTCAGCTATAAGACACAAACTCTACACCGGGAGCGAGTGACAGTAATGCTAGATCCCAGCGGCGCACGGGGAAATGCAGACGAGTTGGCACAAACATTGTACTCACTCCTGGTTTCGTATATTGTCGAGCAAGTGAATCAGAAACTCTGTGCGTTCGACGATTCCATAGGCAATACTGTATCGGTCGTGGACTTTCCTGGTTTCGCGCAGACCTCAGCAACCACAGGATCGACATTGGATCAGTTACTGAATAACGCAGCGACAGAATCTCTGTACCACTACACACTCGAAGCATTCTATGAGCAACAAGCAGAATTATTAGAAGCAGAAGATATCCCAGTGGCCCCTACAAGCTATTTTGACAACTCCGATGCAGTCAAAGGGCTTCTCAAACCTGGCAATGGTCTGCTCAGTATTTTGGATGACCAGATGAAGAGAGGCAAATCTGATTTGCAGTTCTTAGAGGCCATCAGAAGGCGCTTTGAGAACAAAAATCCTGCAATCGATGCCACCGAGGCCTTCTCAAAACTTCCTGGCAGCAACTTTACTAGCCCAAACACACAGGCCTCCTTTACAGTCAAACACTTTGCTGGCGAAGTAGAATATCCAGTTAATGGTTTGCTAGAGGACAATGCAGACGTTGTATCTGGAGACCTGGTCAACTTGATCCAATCCTCAAGAAGTGACTTCATTAGAGCCGTCTTTGGTCAAGACGCACTTCATACTGTAAATCATCCCCAGGAGAAGACGGCTGTAGTGCAAGCAAATCTGAGCTCTAAACCCATGCGCCAGCCTAGCGTTGCCAAACGAAAGGGCTCTTTAAGACCAACAAAGCGTCCTTCTAGGCTGGTTGACAAATCGCCAGAGAGTGACAAGACCAATGCCAATCCATTTCGCGATACTACGTCCAAGTCAACAAACACATCACAGGGTGCTGCTGGAGACTTCTTGTCCTCGCTCTCAACTATTACCAAGACCCTTTCTTCGCCAAACACGAATCCTTACTTTGTATTCTGTCTCAAGCCCAATGATCGCCGAATTGCGAATCAATTTGATAGCAAGTGTGTACGAAGCCAGCTCCAGACGTTCGGCATTGCGGAGATGAGTCAGCGGCTCAAAAGTGTTGACATGAGTATCTTTCTACCCTTTGGTGAATTCCTTGGTCTGATGGAGTCCGAGGACTTCTTCGTTGGCAGTGAGCGAGAGAAAGCAGAACGGGTCTTGGCTGATAGACATTGGCCAGAAAGCGAGGCTCGTACAGGAGCTACTGGAGTCCTCTTGAGTGAAAGGTGCTGGGCAGAAGTGGCAAATATCAAGCAAGGTATTTTTGCTCGTAGCCCGAATCCGGACGTTGGACTGGGATACGATAGAAGTGGTGCAGCAACACCTACACCAGGCGGCCTCACTGGAAACGAGTCTAGATTGCATTTGCTTGGGTCATCCGCTGGATACCAAGATGACAAGGTTCCCGGGTATTTCTCGCGCGAGGTTGATGCAAGGTCTGATGCTGGCCATTCTGTGTTTGTCTCTGGTGACATGTTCCGTAATCTTGATACACGTGAGGAACTGGCTGAGAAAGGAAACGCGACGAAATTGGAAGAGGTCGACGATATCGTCGTGACTGGCTCGCGAAAGAGATGGATGTTTATCGTGTGGGTTATGACCTTTTTCGTGCCTGATTTTGTGATACGCAAAATTGGCGGCATCAAGCGAAAGGATATCAGAATGGCATGGAGAGAGAAGCTGGCTATCAACATGCTCATTTGGGCAATGTGCGCATTTGTTGTCTTCTTCATTGGTAAGTCATCGTCTTTTACTGCTCAAGTCATAGACTGATAGTGCTGTAGTGCTGTTCCCGGAGTTGATCTGTCCGCATCAATATGTTTTCTCGAACGCAGAACTCTCCTCCCATGATGGACAGAACGGCAACACTGCGTATGTTGCTATACGCGGTGTTGTTTTCGACCTTGATAACTTCAAACAAGCACATTATCCGAGCATTATCCCAGATTCTGCTCTAGAGAAATATGCTGGTAAAGGTAAGGATTCAAAACCACACCGCATGAATCCTTGCTAACTCCTTCTCTAGATGCAACAGACTTGTTTCCCGTACAAGTATCAGCCATGTGCCAAGGCGTTAGTGGTGATATCGACCCAGCAGTCCAGATCTCCTACCAGAGCGCCAATTACACGGCTGGAAAGTCCTCTACAAGGTCTTCTGCAGATCCAAACGCTAGATACCACGACTTCAGATGGGCAACTGGCACCAACAACTACCGTCCAACATGGTTTACTCAACAAATGCTGTTCTTGGAGAAGACTTACTTCAAAGGTACAGTCGGGTTCCCAGCGTCATACCTGAAGACATTGGCCAGTGAAGACAACTACATTGGCTACATCAATCACAGAGTGTACGACTTTACCTCGTACGTTAGAGGTGCCGCGCCTCCTCAATATCCTCCCGGGCAGAACATTTCCTCTTCACTGCCAGACTCTGCGTTCATGGATCAGAACTTAGTCAATCTCTTCACGCAGAATGCTGGTCAAGACTTGACTAAGCTGTGGCTCGACCTTGACTATGATCCAGATCTGCGTTCTCGCATGCAACTATGCATGGACAACTTATTCTTCGTCGGAAAACTGGACACCAGAAATTCCGTGCAGTGTCAATTCGCTCAATACTTGTTACTGGCAATATCGATCTTACTTGCTTCTGTCATCGGCTTCAAGTTCCTGGCTGCCCTCCAGTTTGGTGGGAGCAACATTCCCGAGAACCTAGATAAGTTCATTATCTGTACAGTCCCTGCTTATACCGAAGACGAAGAATCCCTTCGTCGTGCTATTGACTCGGCGGCAAAGATGCAGTATGATGACAAGAGAAAGCTGTTGATCATCATCTGTGATGGAATGATTATTGGACAAGGCAACGATAGGCCAACGCCACGTATCGTTCTCGACATTCTCGGTGTACCAGAAGACGTCGACCCACAACCTTTGAGCTTTGAGAGTTTGGGAGAAGGTCAGAAGCAGCACAATATGGGTAAAGTCTACTCTGGATTGTATGAAGTGGCGGGTCACGTCGTGCCCTTCATGGTCATCGTCAAGATTGGTAAACCATCCGAGGTATCAAGACCAGGTAACCGTGGCAAACGCGATTCACAAATGATCCTGATGCGCTTCCTCAACCGGGTCTCGTACAATCTGCCAATGAGTCCTCTTGGTAAGTGCGATTTAACCGGGAACTCAAAGACAAGAGCTAATGGATCTGCAGAACTCGAGATGTTTCACCAATGTTACAACATCATCGGCATCAACCCAGCCTACTACGAATTCCTCCTCCAAATCGATGCCGACACCGTCGTCGCGCCCGACTCAGCAACCCGGTTCGTCTCTGCCTTTTTGCACGACACGCGCCTAATCGGCGTCTGTGGCGAAACTGCTCTGTCTAATTCCAAACACTCCATCGTCACCATGATGCAAGTCTACGAATACTACATTTCGCACAACCTCACCAAAGCCTTCGAATCCCTCTTTGGCTCCGTAACCTGCTTGCCTGGTTGCTTCACTATGGTGCGCCTGAAAACCGCCGACACAGGGAAACCGCTCTTCGTTTCCAAAGAAGTCGTCGAAGCATACTCCGAAATCCGCGTTGATACATTGCATATGAAGAACCTGCTCCACCTAGGAGAAGACCGATATCTCACCACGCTCCTACTCAAGCACCACCCGAAATACAAGACAAAGTACATCTTCCGCGCGCACGCTTGGACAATTGCGCCGGAAAGCTGGAAAGTCTTCTTCTCGCAACGGCGTCGCTGGATCAACTCGACCGTGCACAATCTCATCGAGTTGATACCGCTGCAGCAACTCTGTGGCTTTTTCTGCTTTAGCATGCGCTTCGTCGTCTTTCTTGACTTGCTCTCTACACTGGTGCAGCCGGTTATTGTGGGCTACATCGCCTACCTCATCTACCTCGTCATCCGCAACCCATCCCTCGTCCCCGTCACGGCTTTCATTCTCATCGGCGCCATCTACGGTCTTCAAGCCATAATCTTCATCTTACGCCGTAAGTGGGAGATGATTGGCTGGATGCTCATCTACGTCGCCGCGACGCCAGTGTTTGCGTGCATCCTCCCGATGATGAGTTTCTGGCAAATGGACGATTTCAGTTGGGGAAATACGCGTTTAGTCACCGGAGAGAATGGACGACAGGTTGTGGTGAGTGATGAGGGCAAGTTTGACCCAAGAGTCATTCCGAAGAAGAGGTGGGAGGAGTATCAGGCCGAGGTGGCGGAGCTGTATAGTGAACACATGACTGAAGTCGGGCGGGAGACGCAAATGGATGATGTGAGGAGTCAGTACAGTGCGAACACGTATGCAACGAAGAATGTATCTGGATTCGGGACGAAAAGTGAGTATGGTGTCAACGTTTCACCGTGGCAACAAGAAACCAATCGAACAAGCTATGCGCCAATGTTCGATCCGGATACACCAATCACCCAGCGCATCTCCAGCACACTCAACCTGCTGCATCCAGCTGGAACAAGTCCACAACCCATCGATTACCCTCACGCACCACCACAAAGCAGCACGAATTATCTCCCGCAATCTCGACCATTGTCTACGATTGAGCTTTCTGAGTTCAGTAATACTGGTGGACAAGGACAGCCATCTGATGATGCACTATTGTCGGCGATCAAGGATATCATATCGACGGCAGACTTGATGAAGGTTACGAAGAAGAGTGTTAAGGTGGATTTGGAGGAGAGGTTTGGTCTGAAGAGGGGTGACTTGGATGCGAGGAAAGTCTATATCGGAAGTGCTACAGAGGCCGTACTGGCGGGCAGGGTGTAGCTAAGGTACATGATGTGGCTGATTGATTTTATGAAAAGAGCATTGGGATGTGGCGTAAGTATATCAGACATGTGAAGATTGAGTATTAGGCATTGTATATTGCGAATGGTATGCATGAATATATGGCAGAGTGAAGCGTTGCCTGCTGAGCAATAAGGAAAAAGATCTTCATATCCCAGATGTCTCCAAATGAGATCCAAGGTCAAATGTCGTGACTTCTAAACTAAAAAACTCCTCCGGCACTCTTCACAACATCTTTTTCTTTGAGTTACGATTTCAATTTTTCGCAGAAGTCTGGACGCCAAGGCTTTGGGATATGACACGAAGTATTCATGTCGAACAAACAGCGCATGCTTACTTTGTCGTCTCTACTCCAAGACCGAGCAATCAATCTGAGCTGTGAATGAACAGGCCGCCAACATGTCCAGCATCCTCGTTACAATGACTGTATGCTTAGCGACCGACCATCGGCCATTCATCAACCAACAAGGTGACTACCGTTCTATGGTGCGGCTCTCAACATTGTAACATGCTTGGGTGCCAGACCGGGATCTTGAGATGCATGATATCTCGCTTGGCCATCTCGTCCCGGGAAGCAAGGTCGTGCTGTATACATAAGCAAAACGAACATGATTGTGGTAGCATGAAAGAGGACACTGTAGTTCGAGGCAGATCAGTTCGTTCACTCACTGTTCGGGCTTCATCATTAAGCCACCATACTATACAATCATACCCAACAATGCCCAAAGAAAAGATGCCAAAGATCAATACGTTCAACACAGCCTCCCCGTCCTCCTCTCCCGCACCATCCAACACACCTACCACCCTAACCAAACACCTTAACCTGCTTAGCGCCCTCAACCTCATGCGCATACCCAAGTCGATCCTTTGTATAAAACTCAACCTCAACCTTATGGTTCGCCTTTCCTCCATCCAAGCCTCCACTCTTGACACAAGTCATGTCTTCCATGACTTCTAGTTCGGTGTAGAGACTGGAGCCGCAGGTGCCGCAGAAGAAGTGTCTGTGTCGTTGTTAGCAAGTGTTGTTGTTGAGTGTTGGGAATATGATGATGCACAAGATGATAATGATGATGAAGATGACCAAAATAATGGTCAATGGGTGAGATAGTGAGATAGTGAGATAGTGAGGTGGTAAGATAGTGAGATGGTGAAGATAGTCGAGGATCGAAGAGAACAAAGTAGGAGACAAAAACTTAGGACAGCAACATACTTGTTAATCTTGCCACTATCGCCCTTAGCATCCCAAGTCTTAGGTTTGTTGGACGAAGTCACTTTGAAGGATTTGCGTGGCACGACTACGTTGGAGGTGTATGCTGCACCAGTCCATTTTTGGCAGTCACTGTTGATCAAATCCACTTAGTTAGTGTTGCTGTAGACATATTGGGGTAAGGTATGTAATTGGGTAGCAGAATGATATGTGGGCGTGCTTACGTGCAATGGCAGAGAGCTGTTGTTGCTGGTTCGCCTGTGATAAGAGAGGGTTGTTAGTTAGTGTATATGCATAAACGGCACGAACGCCTTATGCAGCATCATGTCTCCAATTCCACGATGCGATATTGCAACTTCGTCGAAGAAAAGACAGGGAAAGAAAGAGAACATACCAGTAAACTCGTACGTAATCTCACCACAAAGACATGATCCTTTAGTTGCAGACATATTCTCCAAAGATGAAATGATATTCACACCAAGCTTACAGGGGAAATGAATAATGGTATAAACAGACTAGACTTGGAAGATGGACGACAACGACCTTAAGAGCAATTCATTTCACCCCTCCTTCCTTATATCCAGACCCGGGTACCCCGCAGCAACGGTCTCAATGTTGAAAACGTGGAAAAGATAAAGCAGTTGAGAGTCGAGACCTTGACCTTTATCGGTCGAGCGGATTGAGCTGGCATGGGACACGTTGCTGGAAGGACTGTCAGTTGGTTTAGGTGGTGGGTTGCTCTGTAGGTTGCTTTATGGAAAACAGTAAAATTAGGGGCATGTTTGAGAAGGGTTTCAAGAGGGTGGGCCGTGCCGTAGTGGACCTTGGGATGGCTTACATGAGGTGGGTGTGTTTTGTGTTTCTTTGTGGTGCAGTATGCACGCGAATGAGGTCAGCGTACTTTAGACTCATCTTCACGATTTGATATGGCCATATATCATCCTCGGAGCTGAGAGCTTACAGGATCAGCAATCAGACTAAACAAGACTAAACAGCAGGAGCTTTTCAATAATGATGATCATTTCCATACTTTCTACTAGACTACATTGCTTGTACTATATAAATCTCCCACTACCCAGTTACTGGAACTCCCTAGCATATTCCCCCCTTCATAGCACGTTCCCTTTTTGAATTAGCCAGCTAGGCCTGCCTTGCCGCCATGAGTATTCGCCTCTGTCCACTACTACCTTGGCTAACAACTCTTTGCATTACCATCCACAGAAACTCCTTCCAATGGTTATTAAAATAGGGGAAAAATAGCATGTCGTGAATACCTCTGCCAGTGGGTATATATAATGTGCTGCAGACTCTCCGAGTGTGAGTCTATAGCAGGCCTGTCCAAAAAGTGTATTGCTCGTCCGAGTGTGGGAGGAAAACGCCAACAAGCAAAAGACCAATAGCGTGTCTTGAAAACAATTCCAGGCGAGGACCATGTGAAGCTCATATTGACGCCGTTGCGCCAACGCTTCCAAGTCTTCAGATTCAGAACACTGAGGTCTGTAAGTGATTTCGCCAAGTGGTGCATAAAATGATTCGTATCGTGTCTGGTGTGGCGAGCCAGAAGAAGGGATATATAAGTTGTACCGCAATACCTGTTGACAAACTCTGCGTTTGTTCCAGTAATGTTTGGGGCTTTTTGATGATGAGGTGGAAATGGAAAGTTTTGCAGTTCCTGGGCAACTCGAGGAGTAGCTCATAGGATACCAGAGTCTTTCAATGCGTTTTGTAAGATGGTCTCCTTTACTGCTGCAAAAACCAACCTGATGTTCGAAGTGTCTGTCGCCTGAGTCAAATGCGGGTACAGATTCAGGTGTGCCCTATTGACTTGGTTGAATCGCCAAAGAAGATACTTGGCAGCTCTGTTGACATCATTGCCTCCAGAGTAGTCGGGGAAGTATTGTGCTAGTGGTGATCGACCTAGCTTCTGCTTGAACAAGTCGACCTTGTTCAGGAAAAGAATAATACTGGTCCGCATGAACCATCGCGAGTTGACCACAGAGTCGAAAAGTACTAAACTTTCAATCATGCGATTCTACAGTGATCGACGTTAGTATCAATATGCAAGTGATGTGCATGGGCTGTTTTGGCATACCTGGGTCGTCTCCTCCAGTAATACTTGGTCGTATTCACTAAGGGCAACGCAAAAGATGATGGACGTGACGTTTTCGAAACAATGAATCCACTTCTTCCTTTCACTTCGTTGACCACCGACATCAAACATGCTAAGAAAAGGGTCAGCAAGATAGCATCCACAGGATACACAGCATCACATACTGCATGCTCAATTGTCCCATGGTAAACCTTGTCTCGTAGATACCAGTTGTCTTTGTTCTTGCTCTTAGCACATCGGCCTCCGTTGGCGTGTAGTCTGTGGCTGATATTCGCTTCACCTCGTCGAAGAAACTTTATACTCGTCAGTCATGGTTCGGTTAGAATAAGAAGATAAGTTGTGCTTACTATGGCGCAGAGTCCATAAGATAAAACTCGCTCGAATGCTCCATGACTTTCGCAATACAAGGATCAGCCCACAGACTCATTATCGAGGTTCCCACCTTTGCGTCCAGCGCTGAGTGTGGGTCTGGGTCGATGTTATATTCCATTAGGTAGTCGCAGTTGGCGATGTTTTCTGGGTCGTCAGGTATAACATCGAACTGCCGCATTGCGCCGATCAAAGCTTTTGCGCAGTCGAGTACGTTTTTGTAGATTGTGAGACGGTAGAGTGTGAGCTCTTCCTTTGGGTAACCACCCTGGTGGATGATCTTCATTTGCTTGACGATGGTGGACTTGCCACTTTCACCGGAGCCTGAGTGATAATATCAGTATTGTGTTTAAAGAGGTGTACTAGCTGTGTTGTGGCGAGGTTGTGTGCAAGAAGTTCACTAGATATAGAGGAAAGAGCACATACCTAGTAGCAGGATCTTGCATTCCCGCCGTAACTTTCGTTGGTCTTCATCCAGTGCCCGATCAATAGCTTGGCTCTTCTTCTTCGCGTCCTGGTCACCACCTTCCGCCGCAGCGGCACCGCTCGAGCAC